>ERZ772855.71-NODE-71-length-125541-cov-18.429227_pt1 | contig 125541 bp, 114 predicted proteins | sample MGYA00511900_ERZ772855 | MGnify/ENA primary metagenome ERZ772855 (study PRJEB29015, sample SAMEA2737701) | human gut metagenome | biome: human gut; feature: human-associated habitat; material: faeces | place: China | collected 2012 ... | reverse complement strand
CCCTTTTTCTGACAAAAGTCGGTCATGTTGCGCTGAATGGAACGGATAACATTATCATTTCTGCCGTTGTCGGCGTTTTATGGGTCGGGCGACTGTCAAACTATACGCTCATATGCGATTCCGTAACCAGTGTGCTTTGCCAGATCACAGCAGCCATTACGGGAAGCCTCGGAAATTTCTTCGCAACGGAAGATAAACATGCGGGCTATGCACTATTCAAGAAAGTTGAATTCCTGAATTTTTGGTTGTATGGGTTCAGCTTTATTGCGCTGGTTACATTATTAGATCCGTTTGTACAGATATGGGCTGGCGAGCGCTTTGTACTGGGGTTTCCCATATCGATTGCCATTGCGATCAATTTCTTCGTGGCGGGTTACATGAATACGCTTTGGGTGTTCCGCTCGACCATAGGGTTATTTAAGCAAGGAAAGTTTCGGCCAATTTTGGTGGCGATCCTAAATATTGTTCTTTCGATCTTTCTCGGAAAGCTATGGGGAGTCTTTGGCGTTCTGTTCGCCACATTTTTATCGCGGGCAGCAATCAGCCTGTGGTATGATCCGCTTATTCTCCATAGGTATGGGTTTGAAGTCTCATGTAAGCCTTTCTTTGCCCGTTATTTCAGGAGAGTTCTCCTGCTCACAGCTATTTTGATTGTCATGCTGACGATCCGATATGTAGTTCTATCTTCTGCAACAACGGTCTTGCGTTTTGCAGTCATGACAATGTTCACGGCGATTGTACCGAATGCCATATTTTGGCTGGCATATCACCGTTGTGAAGAATATGCCTACTTCCGCAGCATTGTAAAAGACCGCGTAATTGCACCAATCCGAGGAAAATTGCATTGATGCTTCACTACATCTATAGTCGTTCATTTATCAACGTTATCACCTTTATGGTGCTGGCTCTTGCTGCTTGGGGCGCGATGCCTGCCTTCGTGGGAGCGAGACGCTGGCGGTGGGGAAACCTTGCGCTGATGCTCCTGATGACCGCCGCCATCCTCTACGCAACATTACTGCCATGCCGTTAACACATCGAAACACGTGACAGAAATGATAGAAGGAGTCTCCGAACCGCGCCGCTTCAGACCTTCCAGCCGGCGGCCTGCTGGCGCTCCACCACGAAGCGGCGGTAAAGCCCGTCCACGGCCACCAGTTCGTCGTGGGTGCCCTGCTGGACGATCTCACCGTGATCGACCACGAATATCCGGTCGGCATTGCGCACGGTTTTCAGCCGGTGGGCGATCATGATGACCGTCTTATCGTGGGTCAATTCTGCAACGGCCTCCATCAGTTCCTTTTCATTTTCCGGGTCCACATTGGCTGTCTCCTCATCCAGAATGATGATGGGCGCGTCCTTCATGATGGCCCGCGCAATGGACATGGTGAAAGACTCCTTTTTGAATGGAATATGGCTGAACGTCGCAGAGCCGGTGCTCACTGAACAGCAGCGTTTTGCCCTGCGTTTTCAGCGCCAGCAGGATCTCTTTTAACTGCTGCGTGGCGGCGAAGTCGAGATTTGCCGTTGGCTCGTCAAGGAGAAAAATATCTGTGTCCATGGCCCATGCCGAGAGAATGGAGATGCGCTGTCCCTCGCCGCTGGACAGCGCATAAACGCTGCGGTCCTTCAGCCGTTCCGGATGGCCATAAGAAACGGACGGATGGACCGTCCGAGTCAACTTTTCGGATTTATTGCAAGGTATCGCATAACTGCCGCCAACCGGCGTTGGTGAAATCAAGGACCGCTTGTAAGCAGGTAAGCATTCTGCCTTCCTCCATGTGCCGATCCAGCAGCTGGCGGAAATACCAGAACTGAGAGCCCATCAAAAGACGGATCGCATCGGCATTTGGCGCTTTCCCATAGATATGCGAAAAGAATTCCACCGTTTGTTCCGCCTTACGATCCCTCAGTTCATGCAGCGCTGCCTCGATTAAACTGCCATCACTGCTTGAATTCCCCGGAAGAATGTGCCAAGATGAGTAACGCTGAGAATCCCTGTGGCGATGGTTTCACCTGCAAGAGAATTGCCGATATTCTGACCGGGTGAACGCATTATGACGCGGCATGTTTACGCAATACTTACCGACAAAAGCTCTGGTTTCTGGCGCTGCTGGGCGACGGCATGATGCGCATGCGGATCGTGCGGCTGACGTTTCCCTCCTGGCATCGGAGATACGCAGAAAAGGACGCCCTCCGAGATCTCGGAGGGCGTCCTTTTTCTGTCTGGAACAAGGAGCCTTAGCCCGCCAGCGCCTTTCCCATCTCACGGCAGGCGGCCAGAGCGGTGTCGTCCGGCGTCTCGCAGCAGGTGACGCTCTCGCAGGTCAGGGAGATACCGGCATTGCTGCAGTCACTCTCCCAGTCGCGCATCCACTGGCCGTCGCCCCAGCCGAAGGAGCCGAACAGCGCCACGCGCTTGCCGCCGAGCATGTTCTTGCAGGCGTCGAACATGGGCTGGAAGTCCATCTCCTCCAGCACCTCGGAGCCCATGGCGGGGCAGCCGAAGGCGATGGCGCCGTAGCCGCCCAGCTCGCCGGCCTGTACCTGATCGGGCGTCAGCATGGTGACCTCCGCGCCGGCCTCCTTCATGCCCTCCGCCACAGCGTTTGCCATGGCCTCCGTATTGCCGGTGCCGCTCCAGTAAATAACAGCAGTCTTCATAATATCAGATTCCTTTCTTCTATTTGGCTCCGACCGTCACCGCAGACGGCATGTTCCCACGCCGCCTGCCGCGGTGGACGTCAGACCTGTGATATGTGGGTGTTCTATGTCCACAGCAAGGTTAGATTACTCTAACCGCCATGGGAGAAAAAACCGCTCGCGTGGCGGTTAAAGTAATCTAACTGCATGGTAGCATAGTTCCACCGCATTGTCAATAGGAAAGTCTGCGCCTTTTTCCTCGACTTCCGCACCGCCCCGCAGACCGGCCCCGCACCGCAGGACTATGCACCCCGCATAGGCCTGCGGCGCCGCTATTTTTCGTGTCAGAAGCGGGGGAGAGGAGGATAAAAACGTTTTCAGGTAGAACACTATAAATTAGCGGATTACCGCACATCTCTTGACTTTCTTGGTGAAAAGTGATACGATAACCTCGACTTTTTGTGGGCTGCGGAGGCAGTTTGCGACGCCAAAATTTCTATGAGCAACGGAGTACACATGCTGAAAAAATATACACGTTACCGCTTCCTGTTTGAAGAGCTGGTGAAGCGGGACTTCAAGAAAAAATACAAGCGGACGGTGCTGGGCATGCTGTGGAGCGTGCTGTCGCCCCTTCTGATGCTGCTGGTGATGCGCCTGGTGTTCACCCACTTCTTCGGCCGCCACATCGAGCACTACACCACGTTCCTGTTCTGCGGCAACCTGGTGTACACCTACTTCAACGAATCCACGTCCCAGGGCATGATGTCCCTGATGGGCAACGCATCCATCTTCACCAAGGTCAACGTGCCCAAGTACCTGTTCCTGTTCTCCAAGAACGTGCAGACGCTGATCAACTTCGGCATCACGCTGTGCGTGTTTTTTGCGTTCTGCATCATCGACAACATCGCGTTCACCTGGAAGCTGATATTGCTGGTGTACCCCATCGTACTGCTGCTGCTGTTCAACATCGGCGTGGGGCTGATCTTATCGGCGCTGTTTGTGTTCTTCCGCGACATCCAGTACCTGTGGACCGTGTTTCTGCAGCTGCTGATGTATATGTCCGCCATCTTCTACTCCATCGACACCTACGAGCCTATGATCCGGAACCTGTTCCTGCTGAACCCCATGTACCTCTTTATCCGCTATTTCCGGAAGATCGTCATCGAGGCCACCATCCCCAGCGTGTGGTTCCATCTGCTGATGCTGGCGGACGTGGTCATCGTGCTGGGGCTGGGCTGCCTGATCTATAAAAAGAACAATACCAAATTTTTATACTACGTGTAACGGGGGCAATATGAGCATTCTGGAAGTAAATCATGTGTCGATCCGCTACATGACCGGCGATTTCAAGGACATCGGCCTGAAGGAGTATGTGGTGCGCAAGCTCAAGGGCAACTATCACGTCAACGAGTTCTGGGCCGACCGCGACATCACATTTTCTCTGGACAAGGGGGAGATGATGGGCATCATCGGCACCAACGGCGCGGGAAAATCCACCCTGCTGAAGGCCGTCTCCGGCATCATGGAGCCCACGGAGGGCTACATCCGCCGCAACGGCGAGGTGGCCGCCCTGCTGGAACTGGCCAGCGGCTTCGACGGCGAGCTGACCGTGCGGGAGAACGCCTATCTCCGCGGCGCCATGCTGGGCTACAGCCGCAAATTCATGGACGAGACGTATGACAGCATTATCGAGTTCGCGGAGCTCAAGAGCTTCGAGGACCGGCCCTTCAAGCAGCTGTCCTCCGGCATGAAGTCCCGCCTGGCGTTTTCCATCGCCAGCCTGGTCCAGCCGGACATCCTGATTCTGGACGAGGTACTCTCCGTGGGCGACGGCGCGTTCCGCAAAAAGAGCGAGGCCAAGATGCGGGAGATCATCCACGGCGGCGCCGCCACCATCCTGGTCTCCCACTCCCTGTCCCAGGTGCGGGAGATGTGCAGCAAAGTGCTGTGGCTCCACAGGGGCCGCCAGATCGACTTCGGCGATACTGCCCCCATCTGCGACCGGTATCAGGCGTATCTGGAGGGCGAGTTGACCTTATAAACGGAAAGGGGAGAGCGGCGGGTGAAACGGATATGCTGCTTCTGCGAGAGCTGGGAGTCCGGCGGTATCGAGTCGTTTCTGGCCAGCGTCTATACCCACGCAGACCTGTCGGAGCTGGAGATCGACATTGTGACCTCCAAGCTGCTGGACAGCGTGTTTACCGCGCGGCTGGAGAAGCTGGGCATCCGGTTTTACCAGCTGTCCGGCAGCCAGCGCCGCCTTCTGACGAACCACGCCATGTTCCGCCGCCTGCTGCGGGAGCGGCACTACGATGTGCTGCACATCAACGCGTTTCAGAGCCTTTCTCTATATTACGCCAAGCTGGCGATGCAGGCCGGTGTGCCGGTCCGCATCGCCCACAGTCATAACACCGCCCTGCGGAAAAGCCCGCTGCGCTGGGCGAAGATGCTGCTCCACCGCATGGGACGGCAGTATCTGGGGCACTATGCCACGGCGCTCTGGGCCTGCTCCCGGGATGCGGCAAGCTTCCTGTTTTCCCAGCGGGACCTGACTGCCAGAGGCTATACATTCATCCCCAACGGCATCGCCCTGTCCCGCTTCCGCTTCGATCCGAAGCAGCGGGAGGCGGCTCGGGCGGAGCTGGGCTGCTCCGACGGCGTGCTCATCGGCAATGTGGGCCGCCTGTGCTATCAGAAAAATCAGGAATTCCTGCTGGACATCCTCCCCACCATTCTGACGCGGGAGCCTCGTGCCCGCCTGCTGCTGGTAGGGGAGGGCGCGGACGAAGAAAAGCTCCGGTCCCGCGCCGCCGCGCTGAACATCGCGGACCGCGTCATTTTCTACGGCGTGACCGGGGGCGTGGAGCGGCTGCTGTGGGCCATGGACGTGTTCGCGTTCCCCAGCCGGTTCGAGGGATTGGGCATTGTGGCCATCGAGGCCCAGGCCGCGGGCCTGCCGGTGGTGTGCTCGGAGCATATTCCCATCGAGGCCCTGCTGTCGCCGGAGACGCGGCAGGTGCCGCTGTCGGACGCCGCCGGATGGGCGGAGGCCCTGCTCACCGCCGCCGCGTCCGAGACGACCAGGGACAGCGGCCCCGAGGTGTGCCAACGGTTCTCCATCGATGCCGTGGCCGCCATGATCGCATCGTACTATAAGGGGGAACAGCCGTGACAGATCAGCCGCTGCTCAGCGTTATCATACCGGTCTACAAGGCGGAGCGCAGCCTGCGCCGCTGTGTCGACAGCCTGCTGTGCCAGTTGTATACCAATCTGGAGATCTGGCTGGTGGACGATGGCTCGCCCGACGGTTCTCCCACCATCTGCGATGACTACGCTGCCCGCGACCGGCGGGTGCATGTGATACACCAGCCCAATCAGGGCGCCTTCGCCGCCCGCAACGCGGGGCTGGACGCCGCCGGCGGCGCACTTATCGGCTTCGTGGACGCCGACGACTGGCTGGAGCCCAATATGTACGAGACGCTGTACGCCCTGCTGCGGGATACCGCGGCGGATATCGCCCAGTGCGAGATGGTCAATGACGGCGCGTACCAGCAGATGCGCTCCGTCACCTTGGGCGGCCCCGTGACCTACCGGCGGGAGCAGCTGACGGAAGCCATGTTCCGCAACGAGATCAGCCACAATCTGATGAACAAGCTCTACCGCGCTGAAATATGGAAGGGCTTTCACTTCCAAGAGGGCCTGTACCATCTGGACGCGGCCTTTATGTGCCGCCTGCCGGAGCGCTGCGCCCGCCTGAGCCGCACCGATGCGGCCCTGTACCACTACAACACCGACGGCGGCAGCATCACCCGCGGCCGCCGCAATATGGCCCACGTCCGCAGCATGCAGAACCTGTTTGCCGCGTACTCCCAGGCGGCGGAGTCCGCCCACCCCGACGGCGACTTCTTCGTCTGCCGGGAGATCCCCAGCACCGGCCGGCTCCTGCCGGCCTCCCGCGCCATCCCACTGCCGGTGTGCATCCGGCACATCCGCCGCATGCACCGCATCTTTAAGCGCCACTGGCCGGCGGCCAGAACGGCGGAGGGCTACCGCACCTCGCCGCGGGCCAAAAAGCTGCTGTGGCACATCTACGCCTGCGCGCCGGTCACGGCGACGGCGCTGGTGTACCTCCGCGCCCGACGGCAGGAGCACGGCCCGCAGCTGCGGTAACGAACCAGACACTTTTCACGCCGGCCATACGCGCCGGGGAATACTATATAACACAGGGGGACCAGAACATGGAACACACCGCCGAACGATATACCGACTGCTTCGAGACATTCCTGCGGGAGCCCAATGAAGCTACGTACACTCAGGTCTGCGCGGAGCGCTACCGCCGGAAGCAGTCCGGCCAGAGCGTGGACCGCAGGGAGGAGCGCAGCCGCTTTTTCCAGCTGCTGCACGCCTACCAGCGGGAGCAGCACCCGCTGTACCTTCAGGCCATGAGCCGCACCGATGCGCGGCTCACAGGCGCCCGGGCATCCGACACCTATGTGGACATCCTGAAGCTGAAGCGCCGCTGCCCTGACGCGGATCTGCCCGCCCTGCGGGAGGCATTTTTCCGTAACTGCGCCTTTCCGGAGATGGTGAAGGAGGACGTATACGTCAACCGTCCCCTCCGCAAGGCCGGCAAGCTCTGCGAAAAGCTGCTGAGTCCCGCCAAAAAGGTCGGAGACTTCGCCTATCACCAGTACTGGTACGGCAAACGCGGCTACTCCTCCGGTACGCTGAAGGCATGGAACAGACAGAAGAAGGCCGACACGCTGGAGAACCCCTACGCCGAACCGCAGCTGATGCGCTGGGCCCACCGCAACGGCTTCCTCTATGACCGCATCGACCAGTACGGCCTGACCGAGGCCAACTGCGGGGATTTCGTGTCCGACCGCGACTATATTTCTCTGGGCTCCGTCAATAACAGCTATAAGAAGTGGATCGAGGACGTGCCCTCCCTGCGTTACTGCCTTACCGGCGTGACGCAGTACCTGCCGGAGATGTATTACCACGTGCTGCGCCGCGATGACAAGGCCGTGATCGTCCGGATGCCGGACTGTCCCGCGGGCTATGCCGGCGGCGATGCCCGAGAGCTGCTGCGCCTGCTGCGGGAGAAGGGCCGCCTGCTGTTCCGCCCCGCCTCCTACCACGCCGGTGCGCCGTTTTTCCGCCTGGCCTATGATGGCGTAAACTATATCATGAACCGCCGTCCCGTGACGGAGGAGGCCCTGCTGTACACCCTGCAGAACCGCCGCCATCACTACGTGCTCATGGAGCTGGTGGACATTCTGGACGCGGAGCAGGCGGTCTGCGGCGCCGACATGACGGAGCTGCGCGCCGTCATCCTCAACGAGCAGCTGACGGACCCCCGGATCGTGGACCTGCGCATCGTCTACCGCGATGGCGATACGGTGCAGGCAGACCCCGTCACCGGTGTGTTCGATGACGACAAGCAGCTGCCCCTGTGGCAGTCGGTGTCCGCCCAGATACGGGAGTTTTGCCTGTTCATGCCCCAGCTGGAGTACTACTCCATCCACTTCCGCATCACCGCCAAGGGCCTGTGCGTCATGAGCTGCAACCCCGCACCCGCCCTGCTGCACGATGGTACGATCGACCCGCGGGTGATGGCCTATCTCTGCCGCAAGCGGGACGAGCGCTGCTATCCCCGCCCCGTCGTCACGGTGAAGCGCATTCAGGACCGGGGCTGGAAGCTGTTTAAGAAGGTGTGCTGCCGCCCGGGCTATCGGGACTATATGCTCCACGAGTACGTCAATGGCGTTCTCGATGACCTGCGGAACTTCCACAACACCACCCTGCGTCAAAAGCTGTGGAGCTACCGCCGCGGCTATTACTCCTTCCGCATCGACCAGTACCAGCTGACGGAGGACAACTGGCGCGACTTCCTGTCCGACCGCGACTACCACTGGCTGTGCCCCATCAACAATCACTATCAGAAGTGGATCGACGACAAGATGACCTATCGCCACGTCATCGAGCCCTTCAAGGACGCGGCGCCCCGCTACTACTACCACATCATGCAGCGCAATGGCGTCCCCTGCGCCCTGCGCATGGAGGATTGCCCTGCGGAGTACCCCTCCAGCTTTGAGGGCATCGTCTCCCTGCTGGAGCACGAGGGCACGCTGGCTCTGAAGCAGAGCGCCGGCGAGCACGGCGACGGCTTCTGCAAGCTCTCCTACGCCGACGGCAAGTACTACATCAACCACGACGAGGTGGACCGCGATGCGGTGCTCACCAAGCTCCGGAGCCTGGACCGCTACTACAATGTCACGGAGTTCCTGACCATGCACGAGGCGCTGCGCCCCATTTACCCGGGCTCCGTCAATACCATCCGCGTCATGGTCCTGAATCCCACCGGCTGCGACCCCTATATCGCCAATGCCTACATGCGCATCGGCACCGGCTCCACCAAGCTCACGGATAACCTGGGGTACGGCGGCGTGTCTGCCAAGGTGGATGTGGACACCGGCCGCTTCTACGATGGCACCCAGCTGAAGAACCACGTCATCACATCCTGCCCCAACCATCCGGATACCGGTATGCTCATTGAGGGCCAGCTGCCGGAGTGGGACAAGGTGAAGCAGACACTGACCGACATCTGCAATTACTTCGGCCAGCTGGAGTATCTGGGCTTTGACGTGGCCATCTCGTCTCAGGGCATCCGCATCCTGGAGATCAATAAATATCAGGATCTGAACCGCTGCGCCTACTATGGCGACACGATCCAGAACTACTTCAAGGACAAGATCGCCGCCAAGAACAAGCGGCTGCACCTGCATCCATAACGTATAAAGGAGGAGCTACCATATGAAGATCACGATTCTGGGCGCCGGCAACATGGGCTGCGCCAACGCGGCTGACCTGACACTGAAGGGCCACGAGGTTACGTTGGTCAAAACTTCCCACTCCATGCACAACGAGACGTTCAACTATGTTTGTGCCCACAACAACGAGATCACCCTCTGGCAGGAGGGCGAGGAGCAGACGGCGCGCATCCACGCCGTTACCACTGACCTGTCCTCTGTCGCCACGGCGGACCTGGTCTATATCACCACCCAGACCAACGTCCACGAGCAGCTGATCCAGCGCATCGCGCCGCTGCTGCGGAAGGGCCAGGTGGTGCTTATCTCCCCGGGCTACTTCTCCACCGCCTACTTCCTGAGACTCTGCCCCGATAAGGATCTGACCATCATCGAGGGCGAGAGCTCCACCATCGACTGCCGCGTGGACGATACCGGCTTCGTGCGGGTGGGCTTCCGCAACGTCCGCAACCCCGTGGGTGTGTATCCCGTGGAGAACCTGCCCAAGGTCAGGGACATGCTGGAGTCCATGCAGTTCCACTATGTCTACCTGTCCTCCGTGGTGGAGGCCGCCCTGCATAACCCCAACATGATGGTCCACACGGTGGGTGCGGTGATGAGCATCCCCCGCATCGAAAAGACAAAGGGCGACTACTGCATGTACTGGGAGGTCTGGACTCCCAGCGTCTACCGTATTCTGGATCAGCTGGACAAGGAGAAGATGGACGTGCTGGAGCATCTGGGCTACGAGCGCCTGAACTACTTCGACGCCTGCAAGTACCGCAACAGCCTGGACGATTCCATCGACGCCCGCGCCGTGTTCGAGGAGTACGCCGCCTCGCCGTACCGCGCCAAGGGTCCCGTGGTGGTGGACTCCCGCTACATCTCCGAGGACGTGCCCCAGGGTCTGGTGATGCTGGAATCTCTGGGCCGGCACCTGAGCATCCCCACGCCGGTGTGTACCGCCCTCATCGAGATCGCCTCCGCCGCACTGGGCCGCGACCTGCGGGCCGAGGGCCGCTCCATCGAGCGTCTGGGCGCGGAGAACATCCAGAAGGTCTTTGCCAACTGCCACCACACGTTCTGATTTATGAGCTTCCTGACCCGCATTGAGACCCGCGCCATGTACCTGCTGGCGCCCATCAGCCCCGTGCTGTGCAGCCGCTGGCGCTTCCGCCGTACCTTCGGCCGCCCGCTGGACCTCCGCACACCCCGGACGCTCAACGAAAAGCTGATGTGGCTGAAGCTGCGGCGCTACGGCAGCGACCCGCTGGTGACCCGGTGCGCCGACAAGTACGCCGTCCGCGATTATGTGGAGTCCTGCGGCTGCGGCGACATCCTCAACGAGCTGTACGGCGTGTGGGACCGCCCCCGGGACATCCCCTGGGACGCCCTGCCCCACGCCTTCGTGCTGAAATGCAACCACGGCTGCGGCTACAACATCCTCTGCCCCGACAAGTCCACGCTGGACAGGGAGGCCGCCGTCCGCACGCTGAACAAGTGGCTGCGCCACGATTTCTGGCGGGACTTTGCGGAGCTGCAGTACCGCCCCATCCCCAAAAAGATCGTCTGCGAGCGGTTTCTGGGCCACGGCGACGACCTGCCCGACTACAAAATTTACTGCTTCCACGGCCAGCCCCGCTACATTCTGGTCTGCGAGGGCCGCAGCCATGGCAAGCCGAAATTCTACTTCTTCGACCCCGACTGGCATTTCCTGCCCATCACCCGTGACGGGCAGGCCGCGCCGCCGGACTTCACACTGCCCCGCCCTGCGGGACTGGCGCACATGCTGTCTGCCGCCGCCCGCCTGTCGCAGCCGTTCTCCTTCGTGCGGGTGGACCTGTACGACGTGGAGGGCCGCGTCTACTTCGGCGAGCTGACGTTCACCCCCGGCGCGGCGCTGGACGCGGCGCGCCTGCCGGAGACGGACCGCCTGTTCGGCAGCCTCCTGACCCTCCCGACGGAGCAAACCTGACGCCGCAAGGCAGAAAGGACACACCTATGGCATTCTGGAACACAAAAAAGCCGCAGACGCCGCCGGAGCCGGATATCCGCACCTACGAGGCGGAGCCGCCCCATTACGAACCGGTGGAGCACCCGCCCCGCTTCCGCTACGCCCTGTCCACCGATGGCGTGTACCGCAAGCCCGCCCTCCGGCAGGACAAGGCGCTGATCTCCTGCGTGGGCGACATGCTGGCGGAGGAGAAGCTCTACAAGTCCCATCTCATCGGCGGCCAGACGGATTTCCACGACGTGTTCACCTTCGTCCGACCCTATTTCGCCGCCTCCGACCTCACCGTCGGCAATCTGGAGACCATGCTCTGCGCCGCCGCGCCCTACACCGGCGAGCAGTATAAGGTGGACGGCAAATACCACTGCAACGCGCCCCAGTCGTTTCTGGACGCGGTGCGCCAGGCGGGCTTCGACTTCCTGATGCTGGCCAATAACCACAACTTGGACTGCGGTGCCGCCGGCATTCGGGAGACGCTGAACCGCATCGACGATGCCGGCCTCATGCGCACCGGCCTGTTCGCCGGCCCGGCGGAGCGCCGCTTCGCGCTGGTGGAGGTCAACGGCATTCGCCTTGCCCTGCTGTCCTGGTCCACGTGGTATAACCGCAACGAGACCCGCCTTACCGATGAGGGCCGCCGCGCCCTGCTCAACGAGTACGCGCCGGACAGGGCGGCGTCGGACATCGCCGCGGCCCGCGCCGCCGGAGCCGAGTTTGTCCTGACCTATATCCACTGGGGCGTGGACGCGGAGTATAAGACCGAGCCCAGCGCCTCCATGCGCCGCATGGCGCAGGAGCTGGCGGATGCCGGAGCCGATTATATTGTCGGCTCTCACACCCATTCCGTCCAGCCCCACGACCTCATCACCGCCCGCGATGGGCGCATCGTGCCTGTGGCGTGGTCCATGGGCAACTTTGTCACCAGCGAGCTGATGTCCGTCAGCCGGTCCACCGGCATCCTGCAAATAGAGCTGACGCGGCAGAACGGCAAGGTCCGCGTGACGGGGGAGACGTTCATCCCCTGCTATATTCCTGACAGCGCCTGCGGCCTGAGCTATCCCGTTCTGCCGGAGCGCAGCATCACAGGGGAGGGAAAACAGGCCATGCAGATGAAAGAGGCCATCAAAAAAGTAAAGGGAATATTCACGAAGAACGGCAACATGACCGGCGAGTGGATATTGACGAAGAAGAATATCTGTGCGGCGCTGGGCCTGCCCGCCCCCGCCGCCGACGAGGTGTATACGAAGCTGAACTTCGCTATGGACGCCCGCCCGGGCTGTGTTGCGCTGGTCAGCGACATCACATCCGATAAAAACTACCGCACACCGCGGGAGAAACTGCCCGAGCTGGCGGAAACGGCCATGCAGAAGGGCGCAAAGCTCCTGCTGGCTACGGAGCAGATTGGAGATTACCCCTGCATGGTGGTGGACGATACGTTTCAGGCGTATGCCAGAATCGTCCGCGCCTGCCGCGCCTGTTACACGCCCAAGACCATCAGCATCACTGGCAGCATCGGTAAGACCACGGCCACGGAACTGATATACACCGTGGTCAACTCCAAATTCAATACCCATCGGAATACCGGCAGCGCCAACAACTTCCGCTATTGCGGCAGTGTGGTGCAGGACCTGAAGCAGGAGCATCAGGTCTACGTGCAGAAGTTGATGGAGGGGCCGCCCTACGGCGCAGCGGCCAACATTGCCCAGCTTGTCCGGCCCGACATCGCCGTGATGACGCTGGTGGGCACCTCACACATGGAGATTTTCGGTTCCCAGCAGCGCATCTGGGAGAGCTGCCTTGGCGTGCAGGAGGGCATGCCCGCCGATGGTGTGCTGATACTCAACGGCGACGACCCGTTCCAGCGGAACGCGGAGATAAAGGATCGCAAAGCCCTCTACTACGGCATCGCCGATGAGCGGGCGGACTACCGCGCCGTCAACATCAAGAATCTGGAAATGGGCATGAGCTTTGACGTGCAGCACGATGGGACAGTGACGCCGGTGGTGCTCCACTGCTTCGGTCGACATAACATTCTCTATGCGCTGGCCGCGTTCGCTGCTGGTAAGCTCATCGGCATGACGGACAAGGAGATCACGGACGGCATCGCCCGCTACCGTACCAGCGGCATCCGCCAGAATCTCGTGTCCTACGGCGGTGTTCGCCTGTATCTGGACTGTTACAACGCTTCTGTGGAATCCATGCAGAGTGCTCTGTCCACCGTTTCCGCCATTCCCGTCAACGGTCAGGGCCGCCGTATCGCCGTGCTGGCCGACATCAAGGAGGGCGGCGCCGATGTGGTGGAGTACCACCGTCAGGTGGGCCGCGCCGCCGCTGCATCCCAGTTCAACGCCCTGTTCTGCTACGGGGACGATGCCCGCTATATTGCCGAGGAAGCCCGTGCCAACGCGGCGTTGGACGTTCACTATTTTCCCACGAAGGCAGAACTAATAGATGCCCTGCGCGTTTATATCCGTGAGCAGGACCTGCTCCTGTTCAAGGGCAGCCACAGCATGGAGCTGGAGGACGTGGTGGATAAACTATTCGGCACATGGTATCATGAGGAGTTCGAGCGCTACGACTTCAAGACGCGGGAGTTCAAAACAAAGGATCTGGCCTTCCGCCTCTACACCGACCACGCCGTCGTGACCAAAAAGCTCACCACGGTGTCCGATGTGGAGATACCCGCCTGCGTGGAGGAACTTCCGGTGACGGGCATCGAGCGCAGCGTTTTCAGCGGCAGCAAGTATACGGAGTCCGTCACCTTCCCTGACACTCTGACGAATATCCGATATTGCGCGTTCTATAAGACGAGCAAACTTGAAAACGTAAAGACCCCCCCCTCCTTGCGGATTATCGACAACAGCGCCTTCAGCACCTGCGCGAACCTGCGCACCGTCGAGATCGCCGAGGGCTGTACGCATCTGGGCTATCGCGCCTTCGGTAACTGCAAGGCGCTGGAGAAGATCACGATCCCCGCCACCGTCCGCCAGATCGACGGCGAGTGCTTCCTGAACTGCGAGAAACTGACCATCCACGGCAAGGCGGGTTCCTATGCCCAGCAGTACGCCCGGGGGCATGGCATCCCGTTCTGCGCCGAGTGATAGAACAAAACTGTTACAATGGGAAAGTAGGGGAAATGTATGAGAAACAGCCTGCAAAAGAGAACATGGGCCGAGGTCAGCCTTGACAACATCAGCCACAACTACCGCGCCATCCGCGCCGCCCTGCCGGAGGGCTGCCGGTTTCTGGGCGTGGTCAAGGCCGACGCCTACGGCCACGGCGCCGTGGCGGTAGCCCGCCTGCTGGAGAGCGAGGGCGCGGACTATCTGGCCGTGTCCTGCCTGGACGAGGCCATGGAGCTGCGCAGCGCCGGCATCACCATGCCGCTGCTGATCCTGGGCCACACCCCGTCGGAGTATACCGAGACGCTCATCGACAACGACATCACCCAGACGGTGTCCTGCCTTGCCAAGGCGCAGGAGTTCTCCGCCCGCGCGGCGGCGCTGGGCCGGCAGCTCCGCATCCACATCAAGATCGACACCGGCATGTCCCGTCTGGGCTTCCTCTGCGGCGGCGACAGCTTCGACGAGGGCGTGGCCAACGTCATCGCCTCCTGCCGCCTGCCCGGCCTGCTGCCGGAGGGCATCTACACCCATTTCGCCGTCTCCGATGAGCCGGACGCCGACAGTGAGCGCTACACGCATCAGCAGTTCGACCTGTTCTGCCGCATGATCGACGCGGTGGCCCGGCGCGGCGGCGTGACCTTTGCCATCCGCCACTGCGCCAACACCGGCGCCGTGGTCCACTATCCGGAGATGGCGCTGGACATGGTGCGCCCCGGCCTCCTGCTGTACGGCTATGGCGACGACACGGGCCGTTTCGGCCTGCGTCCGTGCATGCGCCTTGTCACCACCATCAGCACCATCAAAACCTACGAGCCGGACACCTGCGTCAGCTACGGCCGCCGCTTCCGTACCCAGCGCCGCACCCGCATGGCCGTGCTGGGCATCGGCTACGCCGATGGCCTGTTCCGCACCCTGTCCGGCAAGTGCAGCTTCGCCGTGGCGGGCCATAAGGCCCCCCAGTGCGGCAGCATCTGCATGGATATGTGCATGATCGATGTCACCGACATCCCCGACGCCGCCGTAGGCAGTCAGGTGGAGATCTTCGGCCCCGACAACGGCATCACGGCGCTCAGCGACGCGGCGGGCACCATTCCCTACGAGCTGCTGTGCGCCGTGTCCAAGCGCGTCCCGCGGGTCTATCCCCCGCAGAAGCGGCGCTGACGGCGATTTGGGGAGTTTGGGAAAAGCGGAGAAAAGCAGAAAGGAAGTAACAGCATGAAAATTGTAGTATTGGGCGGCGGCATCAGCACGGAGCGCAGCGTCTCGCTGGTCACGGCCACCTCCGTGTGCCGCGCCCTGCGTGACGCGGGCCACAAAGCCATTTTTGTGGATATGTTTCTGGGGCTGGAGAACTACACCGGCCGTCTGGAGGACGCCTTCGACGCGCCGGACGGCTTCTGCGGCAGCGTCAGCATCTCCGAGACAGCGCCGGATCTGGAGGCCGTGAAAGCCTCCCGCAGGCTGAAAAGCCCCAGCCATCTGGGCGTGGGCGTGCTGGACATCTGTGCTCTGGCCGACTGCGTGTTTCTGGGCCTCCACGGAATCGACGGCGAGGACGGCAAAATTCAGGCCGCGCTGGAGCTGCTGGGCGTGCCCTATACCGGCTCCGGCCCGCTGGGCAGCGCCATGGCCATGGACAAGGCCGTGGCCAAGCGCATCATGGAGAGCGCCGGCATCCTGACCCCCAAGTGGCGTGAGATCACCTACACCGCCGCCGATGTACCCGCCCTTGTGCAGGAGCTGCCGGTGCCCTGCGTGGTGAAGGCGGTGGACGGCGGCTCGTCCATCGGCGTGTCCCTGCCGGACACTCGGGAGCAGCTGGAGCAGGCGCTGTACGATGTCCTGCGCTACGGCCGCCGTATCGTGGTGGAGGAGAAGATCGTGGGCCGCGAGTTCACCCAGCCGGTGCTGGGCGACGACTACCTCAGCACCATCCAGATCGTGCCGCCGGAGGGCAGCACCTTCGACTACGTGGCCAAGTACCAGAGCGGCGCCGCTGCGGCCCGGGAGCTCTGCCCCGCCCCCTGCACGGAGGAGGAGCACCGCCTGCTGGGAGAGACGGCTCTGAAACTTCATCATGCACTGGGCCTGTCCGTCTACTCCCGCGCCGACTTCATTTTGGACGCGGAGGGCCGCCCCTGGTGTCTGGAGGTCAACACCCTCCCCGGCATGACCCCCAACAGCCTGATCCCCAAGGCCGCCAAGGAGGCCGGCATGACGTATCAGGAGCTTTGCGAGAAGATCGTGTCCCTGTCTCTGGCAAAATAAGGAAACCACAGCCCACATCGGCTGAAGAAAACAAGAGACGCCCTCTCGGGCGTCTCTTGTTTACGTTTCCTCCGGTGTATCCGGCGTTTCCTCCGGTGTATCCGGCGTTTCTTCCGGTGTATCCGGCGTTTCCTCCGGTGTATCCGGCGTTTCTTCCGTGTCCGGCAGCTCCTCGGCGGCGTTCTCCGATTCTGTGATGGTGGGAATGAACGCCCGGGCCAGCCTGCCCTTGCCGCGGTGCTTGATGTAGAAGTACCCGATGGCGCTGAACACCACTGCGCCGATAAAATTGACGAACAGGTCCGCCATGGTGTCGTACAGTCCGATGTCCAGATACCCGTCAAACCCCAGGTCCTGTCCGTTGACGGCTACGGAGTGGATGCCGTCGATGGTGACGGGAGTGTTGCTGTTGGTGGGGTCCAGCATCACGGAGGTGATGGACTGCACCACGGTGTCCTTCTGCATGTCCATGTGGAACAGCCGGTCCATGCCGAACTCAAAAAACTCCCACAGCACGCCCGCCGTCATGGAAAAGCAGAACGCTGCCAGCGCCACGTAGATGGGGGACAGCTCAAACTTGATGCGGCTGTTGCGGTTGAGGATGTCGATGAGGGCGAAGCCCGTGGCGGCGCACAGGAAGCCGGTGGTGGTGTGGAGCATGGAGTCCCAGTGGGGATAGGTGATGAAATAGCACTCCAGCTCGCCCAGGATCTCCGCCGCGAAGATGAACAGCAGGATGATGATCTCCAGCGTGGACGGCAGCTCAATGCCGAAGTTCTGCTGGATAAAGAACGGCAGCATAAACAGCGCCAACACCAGCAGGCAGATAAACGCGCTCTCGTACTCGCCGCGGATGATGGAGGACACCAGCGTGCCCAGCACGATGAGCCGCAGTACTAGATACACCGCGAATACCACGGGCTGCCGCCGGATGGTGCCCTTCAGGTCACGAGGGCTGGGAATGGGCTTATGGGGTTTCTTCATAGTGTCTCCTCCTTGCGGGCCGACCGGCAGGATGAGCAGGACCGGTCGTGTTTCCCGCGGCCGCTGCATCCCTTGCAGCCGCCGCAGCAGTTTTTCCGGTTTCCGACGGCGGTGCGGAACGCAAGAAACAGCGCTGCCGTCACCGCTGCGAGAATAAGAATGTCCCAGACGTTCATAGCAGCACACTCCCGATACCGTGGACCACGAAAGCCACCACCCACGCGATGAGACACTGCCATACGGCCAGCCCGACCGCCCATTTGCCGCCCAGCTCACGCCGGACGGAGGTCACCGCCGCGATACAAGGGGTATACAGCAGGCTGAACACCAGCAGCGTCGCCGCAGCCAGCGGAGAAAGAATGCTGCCGATGCTGTTTCCGAATAGTACCTCCAGCGTAGACGCCACGCTCTCCTTGGCCATGAAGCCGCTGATGAGGGCGGTGCAGATGCGCCAGTCGCCCAGCCCAAGCGGCGCGAACAGCGGAGCCAGTACGCCGGCGGCCATGGCCAGCATGCTGTCCGCGGAGTCGGACACCATGTTCAGGCGCAGGTCGAAGCTCTGGAGGAACCACACCACCACCGTGGCGATGAGAATGACGGAGAAGGCCCGCTGCAAAAAGTCCTTGGCCTTTTCCCACAGCAGCTGCGCCACATTCTTAGCACTGGGCAGCCGGTAGTTGGGCAGCTCCATCACGAAGGGAATGGGCTCGCCGCTGAACAGCGTGCCCCTATAGAGCAGTGCCGCCAGGATCCCCACCAGGATCCCCAGCAGGTACAGCCCCGCCATGATAAGGCCGCCCCGGCCGGGAAAGAACACGCTGACAAAGAACGAGTAGATGGGCAGCTTGGCCGTGCAGCTCATGAACGGCGTCAGCAGAATGGTCATTTTCCGGTCCCGCTCGCTGGTCAGGGTGCGGGTGGCCATCACTGCGGGGACGGTGCAGCCGAAGCCGATGAGCATGGGAACGATGCTCTTGCCGGACAGGCCGATCTTCCGCAGCGGCTTGTCCATGACAAAGGCCACTCTGGCGATGTAGCCGCTGTCCTCCATCAGGGACAGGAAGAAGAACAGCGTCACGATGATGGGCAGGAAGCTCAGCACGCTGCCCACGCCGGTGAAAATGCCGTCAATGACCAGACTGTGGACAGCGGGGTTCACATCCAGCCCTGTCAGGGCGCTGTCCGCCAGGGCGGACAGCTTGTCGATCCCGGCTGCCAGCAGGGACTGGAGCCACGCCCCGATGACGTTGAAGGTCAGATAGAACATCAGCAGCATGATGCCGATAAAGCAGGGGATCGCGGTGTAGCGGCCGGTCAGGATGCGGTCGATCTTCTCACTGCGCACGCGCTCCCGGCTCTCGTGGGGCTTGATGACCGTCTGCTCGCAGAGGTGTTCAATAAAATCGAACCGCATGTCTGCGATGGCGGCGCTGCGATCCAGACCGCGCTCCGCCTCCATCTGCAGCACGATGTGCTCCAGCATTTCCCGCTCGTTTTCATCCAGCGCCAGCTGCGCCAGAATAAGGCTGTCGCCCTCGATGGCCTTGGTGGCGGCAAAGCGTACCGGCAGACCGGCCTGCACGGCGTGATCCTCGATGAGATGTACCACCGCGTGGATGCAGCGGTGCACCGCGCCGCCGTGGTCATCCTTGCCGCAGAAGTCCTGCTGCAGCGGCGGCTCCTGATATTTTGCCACATGGACAGCGTGCTGCACCAGCTCATCCACACCCTCGTCCTTGGCGGCGGAGATAGGGACGACCGGAACACCCAGCATGGCCTCCATGGCGTTGACGTCGATGGAACCCTGATTGCCCACCAGTTCATCCATCATGTTCAGCGCCACCACCATGGGAATGCCCATTTCCAGCAGCTGCATGGTCAGATACAGGTTCCGCTCGATGTTGGTGGCGTCCACGATATTGATGATGGCCTTGGGCTTGTCCTGCAGCACGAAGTTCCGCGACACGATCTCCTCGCTGCTGAACGGGGACATGGAGTAGATGCCCGGCAGGTCAGTGACCTCCGTGTTGGGATAGCCGCGGATCACACCTGTTTTGCGGTCCACCGTGACGCCGGGGAAGTTGCCCACGTGCTGTCTCGCTCCGGTGAGCTGGTTGAACAGTGTGGTCTTGCCGCAGTTCTGATTGCCCACCAGCGCGTAGGTCAGGACGGTGTCCTCCGGCAGCGGATGCTCGCCCTCCTTGCTGTGGTACTTGCCGCTCTCGCCAAGACCGGGATGGTCGGGGTCCCGGGCGCGATCCACACCGACATGGCTGCGGCTGCGCTGCCGGATCGGCTCGATGTCGATCTGATCGGCCTCCGCCAGACGCAGCGTCAGCTCGTAGCCATGGACCTGTACCTCCATGGGGTCTCCCATGGGGGCCAGCTTTACCACCGTTACCTCTGCACCGGGGATCATGCCCATATCCAGAAAGTGCTGCCGCAGCGCACCCTCACCGCCCACCCGGCGAATCACGGCGCTTTTACCTGTCTCTAATTCTCTCAGCGTCATATGTAAGTGTTCCTCTTTTCGGGAATAGTTCATCCCTTTACTGTACAGGATGGCATGGCGCTCTGTCAAGCCCTGTTCTCCTGCCAGAGCGGGGCTGCCCGCCTGTAATCGAAAAAAATGTGCCAAAAGCGGAAAGAAGAGCTTTCCGGCGGTTTCCCGAAACTCCTCCTTGTAAAATCTGCCGCGGCAGTGTATAATATGTTGCCAAAGCATGTTATGGCACAGCGTGTGTCCCGAAATATCAACAGAAAAGGTGAAAGACTATGGAACGAATGAAAATCGCAGCGATCTTCGCCGATCAGGAGTCTCTGGGCGGCAAAGAGGTCACGGTCTGCGGCTGGGCGCGTACCATCCGCGACATGAAGACCTTCGGCTTCATCGAGCTGAACGACGGCTCCTGCTTTAAGAATCTGCAGGTGGTCATGTCCGCCGAGGAGCTGAATAATTATAAGGAGATCGCCGCGCAGAACGTGGGCGCGTCCCTGATCGTCCACGGCGCCGTAGTGCTGACGCCGGATGCCAAGCAGCCGCTGGAGGTCAGAGCCCGCGCCATTGAGGTGGAGGGCAGGTCCACCCCCGACTATCCCCTGCAGAAGAAGCGCCACAGCGTGGAATTCCTGCGGACTATCCAGCATCTGCGTCCCCGCACCAATCTGTTTTCCGCCACGTTCCGCGTCCGCTCTGCGGCGGCCTACGCCGTCCATGAGTTCTTCCAGAGCCGCGGCTTCGTGTATGTCCAGACCCCCATCATCACCGGCTCCGACTGTGAGGGCGCCGGCGAGATGTTCCAGGTCACTACGCTGGATCTGAACAACGTCCCTAAGACCGAGGACGGTCAGGTGGACTACTCTCAGGACTTCTTCGGCAAAAAGACCAGCCTCACCGTGTCCGGCCAGCTGAACGCCGAGAACTTTGCCATGGCCTTCGGCGATGTGTACACCTTCGGTCCCACCTTCCGCGCCGAGAACTCCAACACCCAGCGCCACGCCGCCGAGTTCTGGATGATCGAGCCGGAGATGGCTTTCTGCGATCTGGCCGGCGACATGGACGTGGCCGAGGCCATGATCAAGCACATCATCCGCAGGGTGCTGGAGCGCTGCCCGGACGAGATCGACTTCTTCAACAGCTTCGTGGACAAGGGCCTGAAGGAGCGTCTGGAGCATGTGGCTTCCTCCGACTTCGGCCGCGTCAGCTACACCGACGCCGTGGAGATTTTGAAAAAGAACAACGATAAGTTTGACTACAAAGTGGAGTGGGGCACCGATCTCCAGACCGAGCACGAGCGGTATCTGACGGAGCAGGTGTTCAAAAAGCCGGTATTCGTCACCGACTATCCCAAGGAGATCAAGGCGTTCTATATGCGCCTCAACGACGACGGCAGGACTGTGGCCGCGGCGGACTGCCTGGTGCCGGGCATCGGCGAGATCATCGGCGGCAGCCAGCGCGAGGAGCGTCTGGACCTGCTGGAGAGCCGCATCCGCGAGCTGGGCATGAAGCCGGAGGACTACTGGTGGTACTGCGACCTGCGGCGCTACGGCTCCTGCCGCCACGCCGGCTTTGGCCTGGGCTTCGAGCGCATGGTGATGTACCTCACCGGTGTCAGCAATATTCGTGATGTGGAGCTGCACCCCCGCACTGTGGGCAGCGCCGATTTCTAAAAAACCGTGCAGGCAAAGGGACTGCGGCCATGTGCCGCAGTCCCTTTTGATACTTCTTCATCATGAACTGCAAAAAAACGAAAAAAAGGGTAGTAATTTGGGGGGTGGCCTGCTATAATGAAAAACTGCAGGTTAGTCATGTTATTGGTGCTATCTGATATAAAATATTAGGTGTGCTTGTAAATAGTTGACATTTTTATTAGGTAAACTTACAGGAGAAAAATATGGAAACACAGAAAAAACGCCGTGGTGACCGGAAGGACGGACGGCTCCTGCGGGAGTTGGACTCCCTCCACTACATCACGGGCATCATCTACCCCAACCGCTGCGACAACGAGGCCTATGTCTCCCTGCGCATCGACCTGACGGCCATGAACGCCTATCTGGCCGAGAAGAACAAGGAGGAGACGGAATTTCCCTACACCATGTTCCACCTGGTGGTGGCGGCACTGCTGAAGACGATCATGCTGCGTCCCAAGCTGAACCGCTTCATTGCCAACAGCAATTTCTATCAGAGAAACTATATCTCCGCCTCTTTTGTGGTGAAAAAGCAGTTCTCCGACAAGGGTGCCGAGGCGCTGGCCGTCATGCGCGGCAAGGAGGACAACACTCTGGCCGATGTACACGAGTATATCCGCCAGCAGGTGACGGAGTGCCGCAGCGAGAAGGTGGACCCTACCACCGGCGTCATGGACTATCTCAACAAGATCCCCCGCTTCGTCAGCAAGGCCGCTATCCACATCCTGATGTGGCTGGATAAGCACGGCTGGGTGCCCAAGGATATCATCGCCACGGATCCCTATTATAATTCGGTGGTCATCTCCAACCTGGGCTCCATCAAGCTCAAATGCGGCTATCACCACCTGACCAACTGGGGCACCTGCTCCCTGTTCTGCATCATCGGCGAGAAGAAGCTGTTTCCCTTCTATGATGCGGACGGGAACGTGACAATGAGGGAGACGCTGGATCTTGGCCTGACCATCGACGAGCGGCTGGCAGACGGCTATTACTATTCCAAGTCCGTGCGGCTGCTGAAATATCTGTTGGAGCACCCCGAGGAACTGGAAAAACCGCTGAGCGAGGAGGTACAGTATGAGTGAAGTAAAGACCCCGTGGGAGAACTATATGGGCGACGTGCCCATGCATTTGGACTATTTTCAGGGCAGCATGTTCGACGCTGTGGAGCGTATGGCGGACATGTATCCCAATTATATCGCGTTTGACTTTATGGGCCGCTCCGTCACCTACCGCCGGATGGTGCAGGAGATCGAGAAGTGTGCCAAGAGCCTGAAGACCCTTGGCGTGCGGCCCGGCGACCGCATCACCATCGCCATGCCCAACTGCCCCCAGGCCATTTACATGTTCTACGCCGTCAACCTGGTGGGCGGCATTGCCAACATGATCCACCCCCTGTCGGCGGAGAAGGAGATCGAGTTCTATCTCAACGCCTCCGAGTCCACCACGGCCATCACGCTGGACCAGTTTTACAACAAGTTCGAGCATATCCGCCAGAACACCCATATCATCAACATCATCATCGCGTCGGTGAAGGATGAGCTGAGCCGCACCATCCGCGCCGGCTACATGCTCACAGAGGGCCGCAAGATCCAGAAGATCCCCGAGGATGCGCCTGTCATCCGCTGGCGGGAGTTTATGGAGATGTCCCGGTACTGCTTCTATAAGAACTACCGGGTGGAGCGGGGGTTCAACGATCCCGCCGTCATCCTGTACTCCGGCGGAACCACCGGCACCACCAAGGGCATCGTGCTGACCAACGGCAACTTTAACGCGCTGGGTCAGCAGATCATCGCCACCAACCCCATGTTCCGGCCCGGCGACAAGATGCTGGCGGCCATGCCCCTGTTCCACGGCTTCGGTCTGGGCGTGTGCGTCCACTCCATGCTGGCCAACGGCGGCCGCTGCATCCTCATCCCCCGCTTCACCGCCAAGAGCTACGCCAAGCAGATCGTCAAGTACCGCTGCAACTTCATCGCCGGCGTCCCCACGCTGTACGAGGCGCTGCTGCGCCTGCCCAGCATGGACAACGCCGATCTCAGCAGTCTGAAGGGTGTGTTCTCCGGCGGCGACAGCCTGTCCATCGAGCTGAAGAAGAAGTTCGACAAGTTCCTGTATGACCATAAGGCCGTTATCCAGGTACGGGAGGGCTACGGTACCACCGAGACGGTGACGGCCTGCTGCCTGACGCCCACCAACATCTATAAGGAGGGCTCCATCGGCCTGCCGTTCCCCGACACGTACATCAAGATCGTGAAGCCCGACACCGACGAGGAGGTGCCCTACGGCGAGGAGGGCGAGATCCTGCTGGCCGGGCCCACCGTGATGAAGGAGTACATGAACAACCCTGAGGAGACGGCCAGAACCCTTCGCAAGCACGCGGACGGCCTGACCTGGGTGTACACCGGAGACCTGGGCACCATGGACGATCAGGGCTTCATCTACTTCAAGGGCCGCGCCAAGCGGATGATCATCTCCTCCGGCTACAACGTGTACCCCGGTCAGCTGGAGAACATTCTGGACGCCCACGAGAAGGTGCAGATGAGCTGCATCATCGGCGTGCCCGATGCCTATAAGATGCAGAAGGTCAAGGCATTCGTGATGCTCAAGCCCGGCGTTCCCGCCGACGATGCCACCAAGCAGGAGCTGCTGGCCTACTGCCGCAAGCACATCGCCAAGTACGCCATGCCCTACGACATCGAGTTCCGCGAGGAACTGCCCAAGACGCTGGTGGGCAAGGTGGCCTACCGCGTGCTGGAGGACGAGGAGAAGGCCAAGCTGGCCGCCCGGCAGCCGGAAGAGGCGTAATATAACAAACAAAGGAGGCTGACTCCCATGGACAAAGAATTGAAGCGGCACTATACGCTGCTCGTGGACTTTCTGGGCCACGTCATGGGCCCCGACTACGAGATCGCGCTGCACGAACTGAAGGATGATTCCAACGAGATCATCGCCATCGCCAACGGCGAGTTGACGGGACGTCATCTGGGGTCGCCTCTGAGCAACAAGATGCTGGAGTATCTGGCAGGGAATCTCAGCGAGACGCAGAACTATGTGCTGGATTTCGAGACGGTCTCCGCCACCGGCAAGACCATGTGCTCCAGCTCCATGCTTATTCGCGGCCGCTCCGGCGAGCTGACGGGATTTTTGTGCATCAACTTCGATGCCAGCCGCTATGAGGAACTGGCCCGCAAGGTCATGGAGCTGTGCGGCGGCGGCCTGAAGCGCGGCGTACCCAGCGGTACGCGGCTCATCGCCGACAGCAACGATCCGGTGGAGATGCCGGTGCGCAGCGGATATCCCACGTCGATCGCCGGCGCCACCGCCAGCATCGTGTCTCAGGTGGTGGCGGACTATCCGGTGGAGGTGGACCGCCTGACCCAGGACGAGAAGATGGAGATCATGGACATCCTGAACCGCAAGGGCGTGTTCCTGCTGAAGGGCTCCGTCAGCCACGTAGCCCAGGCGCTCCATAGCTCTGAGGCCAGCATCTACCGGTATCTGGGGAAGCTGAACAACAAGTGAAGAACGCGAAAAGTCTCCCGCAGCATAGGCTGCGGGAGACTTTTATGCACAGAAGAAATCAGGCCAGATAGTCCACCAGACTCACGACCAGAGGCATGGTCAGGGCGGAGAAGGCGGTCTGTACCGACACCATGGAGGAGGCCAGCTCCGTGTCCAGCTCGAACTTGGACGCGAACATGCTCAGCAGAGCGGCTGCCGGCGCGCTGGCGGCGATGACCAGGACCATGGTCAGATCGCTGTTCAGGCCCAGGGCCAGGCAGATGCCCAGAGACAGCAGGGGGAACGCCACCAGACGCAGCAGCATGGTGATCCAGGAGCTGGCGCCCTTCAGGGCGGCGCGAAAGTCGGCGTGGCTCAGCTGGGAGCCTACCACCACCATAGGCAGCGGCGTATTCAGGGCCGAGAGGTACGTCGCGGGGGTCATGATGATATCCGGCAGAGTGATCTCCAGCAGGTACAGGGCCAGAGCCAGCACGATGCTGATGACGCCGGGATTCAGCAGCAGGGGGCGCAGCTTCAGCTGGGTCTTGTCACCGGTGATGGCGTAGATGCCGTAGGTCCAGCTGAGGAACGTGAAAATCACGTTGTAGGCCGAGCCGTAGAATACGCCGATGGTGCCGATCAGAGAGGTCATCACGGGGTAGCCCATGAAGCCGCAGTTGGAGAACACGGCGGCAAACAGCAGCAGGTTCCGGCGATGCCGGTCCGTGTCGTGGATCATCAGGCGGGACAGCACGATGAAAGCCACGTGCAGCAGGAGGGACACGGCCACCACGACATAAAAGTTGTGGAGCGTATCCTGCTCAATGGGACGCTGGAAGGCCACCAGCAGCATACAGGGGCTGACGATGTACATCACCAGCGTACTCATGCTGGCGGCGCCATGGTCGTCGATGAGCTTGAGCTTCCCCAGCACGTAGCCCACGGCCATCAGCAGATATAGCGTAATGATCTGACGGCCCACCGTCAGAAAGGATTCGATCATGCCAGGGAGCCTCCTTTATCCAATGGCGCAGCGCGCCGATGTCTTTATAAAAATTCCGCAAAGCACCAGACAAGTCTATCACAAAACCGAAAGCTGTCAAGAGAAACGGTTGTTTTATGGGGGAAATCGGCGTATAATACAATTACCTATGGATAAAAACGGAGGCTCCTTATGAAATTGATGGTCCTTGACGGCAACAGCATCGTCAACCGCGCCTATTACGGCATCCGGCCCCTGACCACGCGGCAGGGACTATACACCAACGCCATCTACGGCTTTATCACCACACTGCAGCGCCTGCTGGACGAGGAGAAGCCGGAGGCGCTGTGCGTCACCTTCGACCGGCGGGAGCCTACGTTCCGGCATGAGGCCGACGCGGCCTACAAGGCCCAGCGCAAGGGGATGCCGGAGGAGCTGGCGATGCAGATGCTGCCGCTGAAGCAGGTGCTGACGGCCATGAGCATCCCTCGGTATGAGCTGACGGGGTACGAGGCCGACGACCTTATCGGTACCATCAGCCGCAAATGCGAGGCGGCGGGCTGGGACTGCGTCATCGTCACCGGCGACAAGGATAGCCTCCAGCTCATCACCGACCACACCAAGGTGAAGCTGGTGTCCACCCGCATGGGCCAGACCACCACCAAGGACATGACACCGGAGACATTTCAGGAGACCTACGGCTTCGCGCCCATCCATATGATCGACCTGAAGGCTCTGATGGGCGATAGCTCCGACAACATCCCGGGCGTGCCTGGCATCGGGGAAAAGACCGCCATGGCCCTGGTACAGGAGTACGGCAGCATCGATACGCTGTACGCGCAGATGCCGGACGTTCACGCCAAGCCCGCCGCCCTGCGGAAGCTGCAGGAGGGAGAGGAGTCGGCGCGGCACAGCTACTGGCTGGCCACCATCGTCACCGATGCGCCGCTGGAGTTCAGACCGGAGGACAACCTGCGCCAGCCCTTCAAACCCGAGCTGTACGACCTGTTTCTGCGGCTGGAGTTCCAGAAGCTCATCGACAAGTACGGCCTGTCCCCTCAGCACCAGCCAGAGGAGAAGGCGGACGCTGCCGCCGAGGTGGAGATCCTGGAGACGGCGGAGCGGGCGCAGGAGCTGCTGGACCTGTGGCGGGGCGCGGACCATGTTACCGTCTACGGTCTGCCGGACTTCAGCGCACTGGCGGTGGCCTGCGAGACGGGCGAGGGCACCGTCCGGATGGCAGAGCTGTACGAGAACCGGTACGGCGGGAACTGGCACGACCTGCTGGAGGCTCTGTTCGCCGCAGACATCAAAAAGGTGGGGCACAACGTTAAGGATATGATACGCGCCCTGCTGGAGCGGGAGCTGCCCGCCGAGGGCTTTGTGTTCGACACGGCGCTGGCGGCGTACCTCTGCGACGCCACCGCCGGAAGCTATGATATCGCCAAGCTGTTTCTCTCCTTTTATAACGAGGAGCTGCCCAAGCCTGCCCATCTGGAGCCGGAGGCGTTCACGTCCCTGCTGGGGGACGATACGGCGGCTCAGACGGCGCTCATCAGCTACACCTCTGCGGTGTCGGCGCTCCATGGGACGCTGGCGGCCAAGCTGGAGGCATTGGACGTGACCCGACTCTACTACGAGGTGGAGCTGCCGCTGTGCCGCGTGCTGGCGGATATGGAGACGGCGGGCTTTCTGGTGGACCGGAAGGCTCTGGCGGAGTACGGACAGACGCTGCAGGGCGTCATGGATGAGACGGAGCAGGCCATCTACGCCGCGGCGGAGGAGACGTTCAACATCAACTCTCCCAAGCAGCTGGGCGTGATCCTGTTTGAAAAGCTGGGCCTGCCCCACGGGAAAAAGACCAAGACCGGCTGGTCCACCAATGCCGACGTGCTGGAAAAGCTGCGGTACGATGCGCCCATCGTGGCGGATGTGCTGCGCTACCGGCAGTACGCCAAGCTGAAAAGCACCTACGTGGATGGGCTGATGAAGGTCATCGAGCCGGACGGGCGAGTGCGCACCAGCTTCCAGATGACGGTGACGGCCACGGGGCGGCTGAGCTCCACGGAGCCAAACCTCCAGAATATCCCCACTCGCACGGAGCTGGGCAGCCAGCTGCGGCGGATGTTCACCGCGCCGGAGGGCTGCGTGCTGGTAGACGCGGACTACTCCCAGATCGAGCTGCGGCTGCTGGCCCACATTGCCGGCGACACCGAGATGCAGGCGGCGTTCCGGTCGGGGGAGGATTTCCACACCGTCACCGCCTCCCGCGTGTTCCATGTGGAGCCGCAGGAGGTGACACCGGAGATGCGCCGCCGCGCCAAGGCGGTGAACTTCGGCATCGTCTACGGCATCTCCGCCTTCTCACTGGCACAGGATATCGGCGTATCCGTGGCGGAGGCCAAGGCGTATATGGAGCGGTATTTTGAGACGTATCAGGGCGTGCGGCAGTATATGACCGACGTGGTCGCCAAGGCGGAGCGGGATGGCTACGTCCAGACGCTGATGCACCGGCGCCGCGCCCTGCCGGAGCTGAAAAGCAGCAATTTCAACATGCGGGAATTCGGCAAACGGGTGGCCCTGAACATGCCGGTGCAGGGCACCGCCGCCGACATCATGAAGCTGGCCATGGTGCGGGTACACCACCGCCTGAAGCGGGAGGGGCTGCGCGCCCGGCTTCTCATGCAGGTACACGACGAGCTGATCGTGGAGTGTCCGGCATCGGAGCGGGAGCAGGTAGAGCGCCTGCTGACGGAGGAGATGGAGCAGGCCGCCCAGCTGTCCGTGCCCCTGATCGCCGAGGCGCACAGCGGCAAAAACTGGCTGGCAGCGAAGGAGTAAGACATGAAACAGGTAAAGATCGTACCCATGGCGGCGGAGCATCTGGACCGGCTGGAGCAGCTGGAGCGGATGTGCTTCTCCCGCCCGTGGTCCAAGAAGATGCTGGCCGAGGAGCTGGACAACCAGTGCGCCGCCTTTCTGGTGGCGGTGGAGCCGGAGACGGAGAAGGCGGTGGGCTACGCGGGCCTGCTGGTGGTGGCCGACGAGGGCTACATTACCAACGTGGCCGTGGACCCCTCCTGCCGCAGGCAGGGTGTGGCAGCCCAGCTTCTGCAGGTGTTCGACAACTTCGCAAAGGGCAATCATCTGGCGTTCCTGACGCTGGAGGTGCGGCCCTCCAACGCGGCGGCCATCGCGCTGTATGAGGGCTTCGGCTTCCGGGAGGTGGGGCGGCGGCGCAACTACTACGACCTGCCCAAGGAGGATGCTCTCATTCTCACAAAATACTACACGGAGGAGGCGGCACAATGAACATTCTGGCTTTCGAATCCTCCTGCGACGAGACGGCGGTGGCAGTGGTGCGGGACGGACGGCAGCTGCTGTCCGACGCGATTCTCTCCCAGGCGGACATGCACGCCCTGTACGGCGGCGTGGTGCCGGAGATCGCCTCCCGCAAGCACGTGCAGGCCATCGCCGCCCTATCCGACAAGGCGCTGGCCGACGCGGGCCTGACGAAGCGAGACATCGACGCCGTGGCGGTAACGTATGCCCCGGGGCTTATCGGCGCGGTGCTGGTGGGGGTGTCCTTCGCCAAATCCGCTGCCTACGCGCTGGGGGTGCCGCTGATCCCCGTACACCATGTGCGGGGCCACATCGCCGCCAACTATCTGGCGTTTCCGGAGCTGGAACCGCCCTTCGTGGCACTGGCCATCTCCGGAGGCAACACCCTGATCGTAGACGTGCGGGACTATACGGATATGACGGTGCTGGGCGCCACCCGCGACGACGCGGCGGGGGAGTGCTTCGACAAGGCGGCCCGTGTGCTGGGACTGCCCTACCCCGGCGGCAAGCCCATGGACGAGCTGGCGCAGCAGTCCGCAGGCGGCAAATATGAGCTGCCCCGTGCCCACGTGTCCGGCGCGGAGCTGGACATGAGCTTCTCGGGCCTGAAAACGGCGGTGGTGAACCTGGCCCACAACGCCCAGCAGAAGGGGGAGGAACTGGACGCCCCCGCGCTGGCACGGGACTTCGCCTGCGCCGTGTCGGGCGAGCTGGTGCCCCGCGCCATGCGGGCGCTGGAGCTGACAGGGTATGACACGCTGGTGGCCGCCGGGGGCGTGGCGGCTAACTCCGTCATCCGCGGGGATCTGGAGCACGCCTGCCGTAAGACGGGGACGCGGCTGTTCCTGCCGCCGCTGCGATGGTGCGGGGATAACGGCGCTATGATCGGCGCGCAGGGCTACTACGAGTATCTGGCGGGCCGCCGTGCCGGACTGGACCTCAATGCCTACGCCACCATGGATCTGGGTACACTGACATAACGTGCAGCCCCGCTCTTTCGGGAGCGGGGCGTTTTCCTGCTCCGATGGCTGGCAGAAGGGGTCGTTATGGTAAACAAGATGGCTGTGCGCGTCGATTTGTGATGTTATGTAAAGTAAAACGGAGAAATTGAAAAAGTGGAAACCGAAGTATGAGCGTCGGTGAATCTGGCGAAAAAGGCGGAAAAGTATTGAAAATACAGGGAACACATAGCTGTGGAAAACTTTGTGGAAAGTGTGGATAACTCTTTGTAAAAATTATGTAATGCAGGATTATGTAAAATATATGTAAAGGGAATGTCTTGCGGCGGAATAGCGAAATTGTCAGGGAAAAGCGGGGGAATAGGGAAAAGCGAAGCTTTTTCCCAGGGTGTGACGGAAACGGGGAAGGGAGCAGATTTTCGCGGCGTGAGAAAAAGCGGCAGGCTTCGATGGGAAGATTACGTTATGTATTATTTTGCCGGAACGGCGAAAAGACGGTTGACGGCGGCACGGGGATATGTTATACTATCATCTGGTATTTCACTGTGCTTGTGTGGCTCAGCTGGCAGAGCAGCTCACTCGTAATGAGCAGGTCGCCGGTTCGAATCCGGCCACAAGCTCCAAAAAAGACGTCCGGGAGGGCGTCTTTTTTTTGAGCTTGTCCGGAGTCGAAGTTTATGCCCGGAGGGTAAATCCGGCCACAAGCTCCAGACTCCTCGCGGATGACGCGAGGAGTTTTTCTATATACAAGAACACTGACAAGCGATATACGGTTCCCATGAAGAACGCGGAGGCCTCCGTCCGCATGGAGGGCTGTCAGGTGACGCCCCAGATGCGGGAGCAGTGCCAGCGTGTGCTGCGTGGCGAGGTGACCACGGCGGAGCTGCTGCGGCAGGTACTTGGCGAGGCGATAAAATGAGTATAGCAAAAAAGGCCGCCGCGGGGAATTCCCTGCGGCGGCCAGCATCAGCACCGACATCGATCAGCGCCAGCGTGCCCGGCCCGAATTGCCTTTTGTTTTTACTCCCTGCTTCTATGTCTGCGCTGTCTTTACAGGCAGATATCTTTCTCGGCTTCGTCGTGCCAGAGACAGCAGGTACCTTTGCCCAGACGCTTGGCCCGGTACAGGGCCTTGGTCGCTTTTTCCAGCAGCTCGGAAAAGGGACATTCCTCGTCGCCGCACAGGACGGCGCCGGCGGAGCAGCTGCCGAGAAGCTCCGCACCCGGCAGGAGCTCGCCGATGGCGCGGCAGATTTCGGTACCCTTGCGCCGGACCGCCTCGGCGTTGTCCATGCGGCGGAGGATCACCACAAACTCGTCCCCGCCGTAGCGGCAGAGGATGTCGCCGTTTCTGGTGCGCCTGCGCAGCAGCTCGCCGAAGGCTTTCAGCAGCTGGCTGTCATGGTCGTGGCCGCAGCCGTCGCTGACTTTTTTCAGGCCGCCCAGATCGAAAATATACAGCGCCAGAGGCAGGTCCTCCTGCCACAGGGAATCCAGCGCGGTATGGAGGCCGCGGCGGTTCAGCAGACCCGTCAGATAGTCTCGGCAGATATGGTTCTGCAGCGTGCGCTCCCGTGCCTTGTGGGTGGATAAGCCGGTCAGCAGCTCCAGCCGCTTCCGCAGACCCACCTGGGTATGGGGCTTTTTGATGAAGTCATCCGCACCGGCGCGCAGGGCCTGCCGCTCCAGCGCTTCGTCCTGCGGCAATGTTACCAGAACAGGGACGTGCCAGAGGGCGGGGTTGGCCTGGATGGCGGCCAGCACGTCGAAGGCTCCCTGCTGCGGCAGGGTCATGCTCAGCAGCACGGCGAACGTCTCGTCGCGTTCGTGCTCCGCCACGCAGGCAAGAGCCGTGACCGCGTCGGCGGCCTCCAGCACCTGGCGGAGGCCGGAAAAGGTGGCGCGCACCTGGGCGCGGTAGTCGGGATCCTCGTCCGCCACCAGCAGAGTCTGGGCAGGGCGGGTGAACACCGCGCGGCCCATGATGGCGCGAGAGGGCTCCTCAGTCAGGTATTTTTCAAACTCGGCGCTGGGCATGGGCTTGGCAAAGAAGTAGCCCTGCACGTAGTCGCAGCCGATGTCGCGGATGTGCTCCAGCTGCTCCCGGGTCTCCACGCCCTCGGCCACCACGCTGAGGTTCAGCCGGCGGGCCAGCTCGACGATGAAGCGGAGGATGCCCTGCTCCAGCGGTTTGGCTGTCTCGCTCTGGATGAACTTCATGTCCAGCTTCAGGATGTCCAGCTTCATCTGGTTCAGCATGTTCAAGGAGGAATAGCCGCTGCCGAAGTCGTCCATCTCGATGATGAAGCCCAGGGAGCGCAGATGCGCCACGGTGTCGATGATCTGCTGCGGGTCCTCGGTATAGGCGCTCTCCGTGATCTCCAGATGCAGCAGAGCGGGATTCAGCCGGTACTTTCGTATCAGACCCAGCAGCACATCGGCCACGTCTGCCTGATAGATGTCGGCGCGGGAGATGTTGACGGACACGGGGACGGTGGTGAGCCCGCGGCTCTGCCAGTCGTGGAGCAGGCGGCACGCCTCCTCCCAGACGTAGCGGTCCAGCTGGGTGATGAAGCCGTTCTTTTCAAAGAGGGGGATAAACTTACCGGGGGACAGGAAGCCCATCTCAGGATGGATCCAGCGCACCAGCGCCTCGGCACCGGCCAGTCGGTCGTCCAGCAGGCTGAACTTGGGCTGGAGGTAGACCTGAAACTGCCTCTGGGCGAGGGCGGCCTCCATGGACTCGGTGATGACCTGCTCCCGCAGCAGCTTGCTGCGCAGGCTGTCATCGTAGACGGAGAAATGGGTGTTGTACTGGCCACGGATGCTGTCCGCGGCCAGAAAGGCACGGTCGCACATCTGCTCCACGGAGACGCCTTCGCCAGTCACCTCATACACGCCCCACTTCATAACAGTGTTCTTCGCCGTGCTCAGCATCTGCTGACCGGTCTCCACAAGGTGATCGTAGTTTGCGGTGCGGTGCTCCTGACTGAGCAGGAGCATGAAGCGGTCGGCGTTGAAGCGGCCGCAGATCTCATCGCGGCCCTTGAGCTCCAGGAACATCTTGGCGATCGCGCGGAGCAGGCGGTCGCCGGCGGCGATGCCGAACACATCATTATACAGCTTGAAGTTTTCAACGTTGGAGCAGATGATGGTATACTGCCGCTCCGGATGGGTGCGCATCTGCTCCTGCGCCTGCTTATAGAAGAACTCCTTGCTGTAAAGACCGGTGAGCCGATCATAGCGGAGCTGGTTGACCATGGCTGCATTTTCCCGCAGATTGATGAGGCTGGCCACGCGGTGCAGGATGATCTGGGGGCGGTAGGGCTTGGGTACGAAGTCCGTGGCGCCATGCTCCAGCGCGGCGAGCTCATCGGCCTCGCTGTCATTCTGGGTGGTGACGATGACGGGGATCAGGGCCAGCTCGGGGTCCTGCTTCACCAGCTCCAGAAACGTATAGCCATCCATCACCGGCATCATCACATCCAGCAGGATCAGGGCAATATCGTCCTTGCGATCCCGCAGAAGGTTCAGGGCTGTCTGGCCGCTGTCCGCCTCTGTCACGTCGTATTGGCCGGACAGGATCATGCGCAGCATCTCGCGGTTGATCTGGTTGTCCTCCACCACAAGGATCTGTTTCTTCAATGACATCTCTACTACTCCTCTTTTGCTTGTTTGACAGCGATGCCGCGCATCGGTTGGGGGGGGGGAGAGCTGCGCCCGGGCCGCCCGGCTGCCGGCGAAAGGTTTCCGGGGTCATGACGCGTCGCGCCTCAGCTTTTGCCGCCGGTCTCGTCTGGCGCGGGGGATACGCTGCAGCCGCAGCGGCCATGGGCCTTGGCGGTATAGAGGGCGCTGTCCGCCGCCCTGAACAGGCTGCCGAGGAAGCCATTCTCATCGGAGAAGGCCACGCCTGCGCTGAGGGATACCGCGGGGAGGCCGTCCTCCGGTACGGCCAGCAGGCCGTTGATCTCCGCGATTTTATCGGGGATGGTGTAGTATAGCTCACGGCTCATATCCACCATGATGACGGCAAATTCGTCGCCGCCGATGCGGCACACGTAGTCGATGGAACGGAAGGTGGTGTGCAGGAGCGCGGCCACCCTTTTCAGGATGCGGTCGCCCATGTCGTGGCCGCAGGTATCATTGATCTGCTTAAAGACATCCACATCCGCCAAGATCAGAGCGAAGCTGCTCCGATCTTTTTCATACAGGCTCAGGATCTGATCGAAGGAGCGGCGATTCAGCAGCTCCGTCAGACTGTCGTGCTCCGCCTGATGCTTCATCAATATCTCCCGTTCCTCATTTTCCTCGTAGATGCTGTTATAGGTCTCCGCCAGCGTCCGCAGCTCTGCTGCCCCGTGGATGGGGGCGATGACGCCGTGGCGGATGCTTTCGTTATACTCCAGCAGGGGGCGCACGATGCCGCGGCGGATGACCACGCACTCCAGCAGCATCACTGCGGCGAAGAGCGCCACGCAGACGGTGATGGTCCGGAAAATGCGGGCAAACACATCCGCCGCCCGCTGCTGCCGTGCCGTCAGTGTGTCGGTGAACACGGCCAGAGCTGCATCCACGTCGCCGGCGATCTCGGACTTGGCGTCCTCGTACTCGGGACTGATCAGCAGCTCCCGAGCGCGGTCCATTTTATCCGAACCGGACAGGGCTGCGTCCTCCGGCGACAGGGCCACAGCGGACAGCTCCCGGGGCCACTGGGCGGCAGGGGTGCGGATGGCCTCTTCCACCAGACGCATGGCGTAATATTCCGTCTGCATCAGGTCCGTGGAGGCGGACAGCGCCTGCTCCAGCGAGGTCACGGCGTCCTCACCGCCGTGGAGGGCGGACAGGTCCGCCAGCGCGGTCTCGCGGCTGCGGGTGACGTTGGCCTCCTCGAAATAGGCGTCGATATAGGTCTGCTCACCGGTGGCGGCGGCCAGCCGCACCTGACGGGTCAGCGTGTCCGAGCCTGTCTGGAATCGCTGGGCTGCGGCCTCACAGGCGATGTAGTCCCGGGTGGAGCTTTGCAGCACCTCGTATTTCCGAAAGCCCAGAATGGACATGGCGATACAGAGGATCGCCAGTACCGCGGTGATCCCCAGACTCCAGTTGCCCAGCGCCCGTATTTTCAAATTTCCGGCCATGCCAACGCCTCCTTTCCGGGCGTACAGGGCGCAGTCCTCCGAATGAACAGAAAACAAAATCGCACGGGCGTTCTTAACGGTATTTTAACGATATTATACAGCATTCTCTGGAAAAATCTACAAGTAATTTTGTGCAAAGAGAAAAATTTTGCAAATCAAAATTGGAGATTCTGCCGAAGGAGACAAGCAGACGAAAAAGCGTTTCAGATGCCGGAGCGGGCGAAGTGCTATGATCTGCCGGCGGCGGCCGCGCATCAGATATGCTGCATCAGTATGAACCCACCGAATAGAATTGTCAACCTGCCCTCGCCGCTGACAGAAAAAACGCCGCCCCGGCGGGCGGCGTTTCGATGACAGACGATATACTATGGCTCCTGCATGTCACGTATCACTGTCGGCAGAGCCGCGGTGGGCGTCGTGGCGGCGGCAGACCTGCCGGTAGATCAGCAGGCCGACACCGGCGATGACCAGCGTGGCGAGAAAGGTGACAACGGCGAACTGGTAATTCTGCATGCCCAGGGCATCGCCGCCCACGGTGGACGTGACGATGGAGGGGATGCGGCCCACGGAGGCGATCAGCAGCCAGGAAGACCAGCTCAGGTCCGTGAGGCCCGCAAAGTAGCACAGAAGGTCCTTGGGTGTGCCGGGGACGGTGAACACCAGCCACAGCAGCGCCGTCCGCTTGGGGGACGTGCGCAGAAAGGACAGCTTTTCCAGCTTCTCCCTGGGGAAGAACACCTCCACCAGCGGGATACCCCATTTCCGCACCACGGCGAACACCGCCACACTGCCCAGGATCGAGCCCAGCAGGCACAGCACCGTGCCCCACACGGCGCCGAAGGCGTAGCCTCCCGCGATCTCCAGCGGTTCGCCGGGGATGATGGCCACCAGCACCTGCAGAAACACCATGCCCGCGTAGGCGGCCATGCCCCAGACGCCGCGACCGGCCACCCACTGGCGGAACGCCTCCGGCTCCCTGGCGAAACGGACCATGGGACGGCCCGCAAACCAGGCCAGCGCCGCGGACAGCAGGACAAAAATGACGATCGCGCCGCCGGACAGCAGTTTTTTCTGTTTTTCAGTGAACGCGCGGTGCTGTTTCATGTGTGCGGGCCTCTTTCGTGGAAATATAGTTCATCATGCTGCATGGTATCCTACCACAAAAAACGGGGGAATATTTGAACGAATCATAAAGATTTCCTTAAACGGAGAAAGAGAGCCGCAGCGCAGCCCTCTTTTTGCGTGATGAAGCAGTTCAGCGGATACCGGCGATGAAGCAGGCAGGGTCCGCCGCCAGCTGGCGCCTGGCCCATGCCAGCATGGCGTAGGTGTTGACGGCGGAGGTGACGACGCCCGCGCCCCAGTGGTCAGCGGTGACGCTGCGCAGGAAGTCGTCCGGCGCGGCGGTGCGCACGTAGTAGGGGTGGGCCTCGGCGGAGCCGTCCAGCTGGGCGGTGTCGGCCTTGCCGGTGTAGAAGGACTTGTCACCGGACAGGATGGTCAGGCAGTCCTGCACCACATTGGAGGCGGTGGGGAAGCGGCCCGCGCCCTGACCGAAGAAGCTCTGGCGGCCCACGCGCTCGGCGGTGCAGGTGATGAGGTTGTAGTTGGCGGGCACGGCGGCCTCCGGTTCACCGGCGTCCACCAGCGTGGGCTCCACATAGGCACAGACGCCGTTTTCCGTGGACTCCGCTGCGGCCAGCAGCTTGCACACGAAGCCGTGGGCCTTGAAGGCGGCAATGTCCTCCGCCGTGACGGTGCGGATGCCGAAGGTGGGAATGGCCGTCTCCTCCAGTACTGCGTCAAAGGCGATGTTGGCGGAGATACACAGCTTCCGGCGGATGTCATCACCGTCGATATCGGCGGAGGGGTCCGCTTCCGCGTAGCCCAAGTCCTGCGCTTCCTTGAGAATGGCGGGGAAGTCCACGGGGGACTTGTGCATGGCGTCCATGATGAAGTTGGTGGTGCCGTTCATGATGCCGCCCACGGCGCCCACGGTGTCCAGCCGCTTGACGCGGGCCAGATTCACCAGCCACGGGATGCCGCCGCCCACGGCGGCGGTGCAGCGCAGGGCCACACCCTTTTCCTTTGCCAGCGCCGTCAGCTCCGGATAGTAGGCGGCGATCAGGGCCTTGTTGGCCGTGACCACGTTCTTGCCCCGCTCCATAGCGGCACTGACGTACTCGTAGGCGGGGTGCAGCCCGCCCATGACCTCCACCACCGTGTCGATGGCGTTATCGGTCAGAATGTCGTTAAAGTCGTAGGTGGCCAGGCCCTCCGGCAGGCTGGCCTTGGGGCTGCGCAGCAGCACACGGGAAACGGCGATGTCGCTGCGGCTCTGGGTCAACTCCAGCACGCCGCCGCCCACCACGCCGAAGCCCAGCAGTCCGATGTTCATTGGGAAATACCCCCTGTCAGTTGATTTTGCCCCATTGTACCCAGCCGCAGACGGGTTGTCAACAGGAAAAATGCCTGTACCAGCGGGCGGTACAGGCATTCGGTTCACTGCATCAGGCGCAGGATCTCCGGCTGGGAGACAAGTCCGACGGATCTGTTCACCAGCTGGCCGTTCCGGAACACCAGCAGGGTGGGGATGCTCTCGATGCCGAACTGCATGGCAAGGGCCGGTTCCGCGTCCACATCCACCTTGACGATCTTAAAATCGTCCCGATCGGACAGGGACTCCAGCACGGGGGCCAGCATCCGGCAGGGACCGCACCATGCCGCCCAGAAGTCCACCAGCACCGGCTTGTCCGCGTGCAGGACCTCCTGTTCAAAGCTCTGCGTCGTTGCGTGTACAATGGCCATGACACGTCCTCCTTTGTGGATGATTTTCTTTAGTATATGGAATGTTCTGCCGAATATCAGCGGCATATGCAACAATCAGACGGTTTTTTCCAGACAGACCAGCTGTACGCCGGGGATACCGTTGAAGCTGCCGCCGATGATGCCCGCCTCGATATAGCCCAGACGGGCGTACAGGGTGCGGGCGGGGGCGTTGCGGGCATTGGTGTCGATGCGCAGGCAGTTCCGCCCCGTCTCGCAGCCCAGCTGCTCGTAGAACCGGACGAAGGCGGTGCCATACCCCTTGCCCTTGACGGCAGGGTCCACCACCAACGTGTGGAGCACCAGCACCCGCTCCGGCGGGGCCTCGTACTGCCAGGGACACTGGGCGTACTGGGGCATCTGGTGCTGGTCGATCTTGGCGGCAGCGGTGACGCGGCCCTCATCCTCCAGCACATAGAGGGTGCCGGCGGTCAGGGCGTCCAAGGCCGTCTGCTCCGTGGGGTAGATGCCGCGGGTCCAGCCGGTGGTCAGCAGACCCTGCTCCTCACGGTCCAGCAGGGCATTATAGATGGCCGCGATGGCGGGGATATCGGCGGCGGTCGCTTTTCGGATCATCATGTTGCTCACCTCACCGGCATTATAGCATCCGAAAGCGGCGCTGTCACCTGCTTTTTCGCGGAAAACCGGCTCCCCGTCAGACGGAGAGCCGGTTTTATTATCGGTACAGCAGCCATGCCGCCAGCGCGATCTGCGCCAGCAGGATCGCGGGGATGCCCCAGACGAAGTACCAGTGCTTCGTCTTGTGACGGAACGTCCGCATGCCCAGCAGAGCCCCGATGCTGCCGCCCAGCAGGGGCAGCAGGAACAGCGTCTTTTCCGGTACGCGCCACACGCCCCGCTTGGCGCGGCTCTTGTCGATACCGTACACCGCGAAGGTGGCCAGGTTGATGACGATGAGCCACAGGGCCAGTACACCGGCGGGGGTGGTCAGGAGCTCCTTCACCGTCAGTCGGCGTTACGCAGCTTGCTGAGCTCCACTGCGGTGGCAGTGGCCAGACGGGCGTTGTTGTACACCAGCTGGATGTTGGCAGCTAGGCTGCTGCCGCCGGTGATGTCCTTGATCTTGGCCAGCAGGAAGGGCGTGGTGGCCTTGCCGTGGATGCCCTGCTCCTTGGCCTCCTCCACGGCCTCATCAATGGCCTTGTTGATGACATCGGCGTCCATGGAGTACTCCTCGGGGATGGGGTTCGTCACCAGCATGCCGCCGCGCAGGCCCAGCTCACGCTTGACATGGAACGCCTCGGCCAGCTGGGCGGGTGTGTCCAGACGGTAATCCACGCCGAAGCCGGACTTACGGGTGTAGAAGGCAGGCAGCTCCTCGGTCTGGTAGCCGATGACAGGGACGCCGTGGGTCTCCAGATACTCCAGGGTCAGGCCCAGATCCAGAATGGACTTGGCACCGGCGCACACCACCATCACGGGGGTCTGGGCCAGCTCCTCCAGATCGGCGGAGATGTCCATGGTGGTCTCCGCGCCGCGGTGGACACCGCCGATGCCGCCGGTGGCGAACACCTCGATACCGGCCATGGCGGCGATCATCATGGTGGTGGTGACGGTGGTAGCGCCGTCGCGCTTCTCAGCCACCAGAATGGGCAGGTCGCGGCGGCTGGCCTTGGTGACGCCGGCGCCGGTCTTGCCCAGATAGTCGATCTCCTCGGGGGTCAGGCCGGCCTTCAGGCGGCCGCCGATGATGGCGATGGTGGCGGGCACGGCGCCGCCCTCGCGGATGATCTTCTCCACGTTCAGGGCTGTCTCCACATTCTGGGGATAGGGCATGCCGTGGCTGATGATGGTGCTCTCCAGCGCCACAACGGGCTTACCGGCCTTGATGGCCTCCTGTACTTCGGGTGCAACGTCCAGATAACGGTTCATATTAAAGCTCCTCCTTGTCAAGAATATATTGGATGTTCTCCCAGCTCATGCCGGGGTGGATCGTCTCGGGTGAGGTGCAGGCCAGCGCGCCGGCACCGATGGCCAGATGGGCCGCCTCCTCCAGCGTTTTGCCGTGGGCCATGCAGGAGGCCAGCGCGGCGGCTACCGCATCGCCGCCGCCGGTGGCGTTGGCGATCTGGACCTTGGGGCAGGCCACCCGCGCGGTATGGCCCTGCCGGTCGGCGGCGTACAGACCGTCGCCGCCAAGGGAGATGTAGACCTGCTGCAGGCCGGTGTCCAGCAGCTTTTCCGCCGCACGGGCCGCGTCGGCCTCATTATGGATGGGAACGCCGCTGAGCAGCTCCGCCTCCATGCGGTTGGGCTTCAGGGCTGTCAGATGGCCCAGCACCGGCTGCAGCTTGGGGGCTTTGATGGTGGAGACCGGGTCGGCCAGCAGGGGTGCGGTGCAGTGCCGGCACAGCCAGTGCAGCGACGCCTCCGGCAGGTTCGTCTCTACCACCACCAGGTCGGCGTGGTTGATGAAGTCCAGACGCTGGCGCAGGAAGTCCGGCGTCATGTGGTCGTAGATGGACATGTCATTGACGGCCAGTGCCATGTCACCGTCGCTGTCGTCAATGAACAGGTAGGTGCCGGTGCGCCCGTCGGGGATGACGGCGCTGTGGGTCAGGTCCAGGCCGATGGCAGCGGCGTTCTCACGTACACTTTGGGCGAAGCTGTCCTGCCCCAGTACCGTGACCATGGAAACGTGCTCGCCCAGCAGGCACAGGTTATGGGCGATGTTGCGGCCCACACCGCCCAGCGAAGTGGTGACGCGGCCGGGGTTGGAGTCCCGCGCCACCAGAGACGCGTGTGACACGGCGCCGATATCCATGTTGACGCCGCCCACCACCACGATGTAGGGATCGGTGCGCAGCAGATAGCCCCGTCCGGCGATATAGCCCTTCTTCATCAGGCTGGAGATGTGTACTGCGGCGCTGGAACGGGTGATACCGGCCTTTTCGGCCAGCTCCTGCTGGGAGATCATGGGATTTTCCCGGATCCACTCCAATAGCTGGCGCTCCCGCTGGGTCATGGTATCGCCTCCTAAGCTAAAATTTATTTTCTAATCATGTGCTTATCATAGCGCGGCGCGGCGGGTTTGTCAAGGGGGAATTTACGGGAAGGGACCAAAGGCGCGGGGCAAGTTTCGTGAAAAGGACGTTGCAAACAGCCCGAACGTATGGTACAATACGGGCAATGCAGCAATAGCGGGCACCTGCGGGCGCCGGCAGCAAGGAAAGAGGTAGAGATCTTATGAACAATGCAGTCAAGCGTATCGGCGTGCTGACCAGCGGCGGAGACGCACCTGGTATGAACGCCTGCATCCGTGCCGTGGTCCGCAGTGCGCTGGCCCGCGGCATCGAGTGCGTGGGCATCCGGCGGGGCTACGCCGGCCTGATCTCCGGCGACATCATGGAGATGAACAGCGCCAGCGTCAGCCGCATCATCAATCGCGGCGGCACCATCCTGTACAGCGCGCGGTGCGAGGAGTTCCGTACTCAGGAGGGCCAGCAGAAGGCGGCCAACACCTGCAAGCTGCTGGGATTGGACGGTCTGGTGGCTATCGGCGGCGACGGTACGTTCCGCGGCGCACAGGACCTGTCCAAGTTCGGTATCTCCGTGGTGGGCATTCCGGGCACCATCGACAACGATATCGTCTGTACCGACTACACCATCGGCTTCGATACCGCCGCCAACACGGCAGTGGAGTGCATCGACCGGCTGCGGGACACCATGCAGTCCCATGAGCGCTGCTCCGTGGTGGAGGTCATGGGCCACCGTGCCGGTTATCTGGCGCTGTATGTGGGCGTGGCCGTGGGAGCAACGGCAGTGCTGGTGCCGGAGCGGGAGTACGACTTTGAGCAGCATGTAGCGGAGAAGATCCGGCGGGCGCGGCTCAGCGGCAAGACCAATTTCATGATCGTTGTGGCTGAGGGCGCGGCCAGCGGCATCGCCGTGGGGGAAGAGATCCGCGAAAAGCTGGGACTGGACCCCCGCGTCACCATTCTGGGCCACATCCAGCGGGGCGGCAACGCCAGCGCCAAAGACCGCGTGATGGCCACCCGCATGGGCTATGAGGCTGTGCAGGTGTTGGCGGAGGGCAAGACCAACTGCATCATCTGCGCCAAGGGTGAGCAGATCATCAATGTAGACATCGACGAAGGGCTGGCCATGAAAAAGACCCTGAACCCCGAGGAGATGGAGGTCATGACTGTGATGAGCGGCCGGTAAACAACATAAAAAGAGGAGACGCGCCGCGTCTCCTCTTTTTATGTTGTTATGCGTTGTGCAGCCCCGCGATCACGATACCGCGGCTACCAGTAAAATCATGGCGCAGTGCTTCCGGCTCAGCTTCTCCTTGAGGAACAGGCGGTTCCACAGCACGAGGGCCGCACAGCAGGCGGTGATGATGGGGCGGCCGGAGCCGCGTGTGCCGTGTCGGCCAGAGCGTAGATGTGGGCGAACCGGCCCGCCGTCTCGCAGACGGCGCTGAAATTGGTGATTTGACAGCGGTAGGGGTATCGCCACAAGTTTACATAATTAAAGAGAGATGAGGCCGGCCTCCAGCATCTTCTGGAGGCTCATGAGGATACCCAGCTTGGCGTGATACCACGTCAGGCCGCCCTGAAAGTACACGGCGTAGGGCGGGCGGATGGGGCCGTCGGCGGAGAGCTCAATGGAGCTGCCCTGCACGAAGGCACCGGCGGCCATGATGACCTCACTGTCGTACCCGGGCATGGCCCAGGGTTCGGGGGTCACGTAGCTGTCCACCGGCGCGGCGGACTGGATGCCCTTGCAGAAGGCCACCATGCCCTCGCGGCTGCCCAGCTCCACAGCCTGGATGATGTCGTGGCGGGGCTCGGCGGCGGAGGGCACCACGCGGAATCCCAGCTTTTCGTAGCAGGCGGCGGCAAACACCGCACCCTTCACGGCGGAGGCCGTCACGGTGGGGGACAGGAAGAACCCCTGATACAGCTGAGTCAGCAGACCCAGATTGGCACCGACCTCCCGCCCAAGACCCGGGGCGGACAGGCGGCGGGCGCAGCGGTCGATGAGATCGGCCCTGCCGCAGACGTAGCCGCCGGTGGGGGCCAGACCGCCGCCGGGGTTTTTGATGAGACTGCCCACGATCATGTCCGCGCCCACGTCGGACGGCTCCCGCAGCTCGGTAAACTCGCCGTAGCAGTTGTCCACCATGCAGATCACATCCGGCTTGCACTGCTTGCAGAAGGCGATGAGCTGGCCAATCTGGTCTACGGAGAAGCTGGGGCGGGTGGCGTAGCCCTTGGAGCGCTGGATGGTGATGAGCTTGGTCTGGGGGCCGATGGCGGCGCGGATGCCGTCGTAGTCGAAGCTGCCGTCCGGCAGCAAGTCCACCTGCCGGTAGGAGACGCCGTACTCCTTGAGAGAGCCGGCGGAGGGACGAATACCGATGACCTCCTCCAGCGTGTCGTAGGGGCCGCCCACGGGGCTGAGCAGCTCATCGCCGGGCAGCAGGTTGGCGCCAAGCGCCAGCGCCAGCGCGTGGGTGCCGCAGGTGATCTGGGGACGCACCAGCGCCGCCTCGGCGCCGAAGCAGTCGGCGTAGACGCGCTCCAGCGTGTCGCGGCCCTCATCGTCGTAGCCGTAGCCGGAGGAGAGGTTGAAATGGTTGGCGGCCAGCCGGTTCTTCTGCATGGCGGCGATGACCTTCATCTGGTTGGCCTCGGCGATGGCGTCGATACCGGCGAAGCGGTCCTTCAGGTCGGCAAGGACGCCCTCACCGAAGGTGAGCACGGCGTCGCTGATGCCCAGAGCTTTATATTGTTCAAGCATGTTTGATACCTCAGTCAGGAAATTTTACGCCGTTCAGGCGCATGATGAGCCGGATGGGGTAGTCCCGATCCAGATAGTGCTGCACGTACCAGTCGTAGGTGGCCACAGGGGCGTGAACCAGCTCCGGTGCCTCGCAGCGCAGGGCCTCGAAGGTCTTCCGGTCGCCGCTGAGCAGGGCGGCCACCGCGTCCAGCCGTCCCTCCTCCGCCAGACGCAGCAGGACGGCATCCATCACGGCGGCGCAGGCCTGCTCATCCTCACCGGCGTAGTCCTGCCGGTGAGCCAGCCAGTACAGGAACTCCTCCGGGTCCAGGTCCAGCTTGGTGGTGATCTGGCTCAGCTTGAAGAACTCGGCGCGGTCCATGCGCTTGAGCACATCGATGAGGTACTGCACCAGCCCGTCGTCCATGGCGATGCAGTCCAGAAAGACCTCGAAGGCGTGCTTGCCGGCGTCAGGGTCCGGCTCCGGCGGTTGGGCAGCGGCTTCCGGCTCGGTGGGGGTCTCCGGTGCGGCTCCCGGCGTCTCCGCACCCTGCAGGAAGACCTGAAATCCGCCCAGATCGCTGCTCTCGGTGACGAACAGCTCCTCCGGCAGTACCATGCCGTCCTGAGCGGCGCAGGCGCGGACGAAATCGGCCATGCCCATGGCCTGTAGCTGCCGGCCCAGCGCCTGGATGCGGGCGGCCTCGTCGCCGCCCTCCGGAAGGGTGATGCCCTCCGGCGCGGGGCGCTTGCCCTCCCACACCTCGGTCATATACTGGAGATAGTAGTCAAAAAGGGTCATAGTATCCCTCACTTTCCAACACCATATCTTATCATAAGGCTGTTGCCAATGCAAGGAATATCGGGTATGATGGGGAAAGAAGGGGGGCGGAGGTCTTGTACTATGTCTATGTGCTGGCCTGCGGGGACGGCAGTCTCTACACCGGCATGACCAACGATCTGCGCCGGCGGATGACGCTGCACGCCGCGGGCAGGGGCGCGAAGTACACCCGCTCCCACCCGCCGCAGGAGCTGGCGGGGCTGTGGCGCTGCGGGGAGAGGACTGCGGCGGCGCGGCTGGAGTACGCGGTCAAGACGCTGCCGCGGGCGGCGAAGCTGGCACTGCTGGATGTGCCGGAGCGGGTGGGGCAGGTGTTCCCCGCGCTGGCGCAGTACGACTACGCCCCGGTACGGGGTGAGACGCTGGCGCACCTGCTGGAGGAGGGATCGAATGGTTGACATAAAGCTATACGCCGCGCCCATGGAGGGGCTGACCACCTACATCTGGCGCAGGGCCCAGCGGGAGGTATTCGGCGGTGTGGACAAGTATTTTACGCCGTTTCTGTCGCCCAACGGGAACCTGGCGTTCCAGCAAAAGGAACTGGATGAGGTGACGCAGGGAGAGACGGATACGGTGCCCCAGCTGCTGACCAACCGCGGGGACTACTTCGTATGGGCGGCGCGGGAGCTGTACGCCATGGGGGTTCGGGAGGTCAACTTCAATCTGGGATGTCCCTCCGGCACCGTCACCGCCAAGCGCAAGGGGGCGGGGCTGCTGGCCTATCCGGAGGAGCTGGATCGGTGTCTGGAGGAGGTCTTCGCGGCGCTGCCGGACATGCGGGTGTCTATCAAGACCCGCATCGGGAAGAACGATCCGGCGGAGTGGGGGCGGCTGCTGGCCATCTACGGGAAATACCCCGTGTCGGAGCTCATCGTCCACCCGCGGGTGCAGAAGGAGTTCTACCGCGGGGCGGTGCACCGTGACGCCTTCGAGCTGGCGCTGGCGCGGCGGCGGGAGCCGCCGGTGTATAACGGCGACCTGTTCACCGCGGCGGAGGCGGAGGACTTCTGCCGCCAATACCCCCAGGTGCGGGCGGTGATGCTGGGACGGGGACTGGTGGCCGATCCGGCGCTGGGCCGCCGGCTGCGGGGCGGCGCTGCCGCGTCGCGGCAGGAGCTGGAGGCGTTCCATCACCGGCTGTTGGCGGATTACCGGCGGCGGTTGTCCGGCGATACGCCGGTGCTGCACCGGATGCGGGAGCTGTGGAACTATCTGAGCGGCAGCTTTGACGGCGCGGAGCGGGAACTGAAGGCCATCTGCAAGGCACGCACGCTGGCGGAGTATCAGGCGGCGGCCCAGCGGCTGCTGGGAGACTGTCCCCTGCGGGAAAACGCGGTCATTGAAACATGAAAAAACCCCTGCGGCACGCCGCAGGGGATTTTTTCATACACTTCAGGAGGACTTGCGGTCCAGAATATACACGGTGACGTTGCGGCGGCCCCAGCTGCGGCAGTCCGCGAAGGAGGGGAACCACAGGTCCACGATGTTGCCCTTGATGGCGCCGCCGCAGTCCAGCGCGGTGCCCATGCCGTAGACGCGGCTGCCGTTGGAGGTCTGGATGAACATCTTGGTGTAGTAGGGGATGACGGTGGGGTCCACGGCAATGGTGCCGATGCCCACCTTGGCGCCCACGGCGGTGGTCCAGGCTGCGCCGCCGTCGCCGCCGCTGTAATAGGCGGTGGAATTACAGGTCATGACCTTGGAATAGGTCATGGTAACGCCAGACTTGAAGTACAGGATGCCGCCCTCACCGCTGTCGTAGGGCACCACCTTTTCGATGGTGTCATCGCGGTCTACCTCATAGACACGGGTGCCGTAGCGGATCAGCTCGGCGTGGGAGGTGTCGTGGCTGGCGCCTACGTAGCGGGTGGAGACCACCTCGCCCCGCACCACCGTGTCCTCGTACGTCTCCACGATCTGACCGGCCACACCCTTGCGGATGATCTCCTCCGTACCCTGGTCCATCAGGGGATCGGGGGTGCGTTTGATCTCGTAGTCCGTCTCCACCGTCACGAAGTGCTGGTAAGTCAGGGTGCCGCTGATGCGGATGGACAGATCGTCACCGGTGAGGTTCAGCTCCACCATCTCGTCACTGCCCAGCTGGATGCCGCAGCGGTCCAGAAAAGCAGGCAGGCGCTCGGCCTGGGAGACGGCGGTGATGGTTTGACTATTGTGGGTGACGTTGATGCTCTGCCCGGCGGGCAGCAGGTATTGCATGTCGTGGCTGCCGCCAAGACTGCGGCGCAGGGACAGGTAGCCCGTGTCCAGCTCCTCCGTGTCCTGGGACACCACGTGGGGGCCGGAGCTGTCCACCAGAATGCAGATGGCGTCCAGCGTGGGGACGGAGGGGGCCAGCGACACGCCCACGAAGATGGCGGCGGTCAGCGCGGCCATGGCCGTTAGGCGCACCAGCCAGTTGCTCCGCAGCGCCGCCGTGAAGCCCGTCAGGGTGGGGCTGCGGAAGAAGGCGCGCCAGCGGGTGACAAAGCGGGAGCGGAGAAAGTCGTGATACATCTGCTTTTGGTCAGTGACCACGGCGTCCCACGTCCAGGCCAGCCAGTAACCCACGGCACCGACGCCGCGGCGCACAAGGCGCGCAAGACCGTAAGGAGCGTCGTGGATGGCTTGGCACACGGAAACGGGAGTCAATTTTGGGCGGCGGCGCACCGGTGCGGCGGGCCGTCTCACAGGTTCGATTCGTTCCATAGTACCTCGCAGTATGGCCGCTCTGAGGGAGTCTTAAACAGGGCGGCAAAAGATTCTGAAACAATTTGTAACTTTTGTTACCGATCAGAAATACTTGTGGAGTATAACACCATCTGGATTTTTTGTCAAGTTTTGCCGTGATTTTTGGCAATTTGCCCCCTGTTTTTCGTTGCAAGAGGTAGTTTGGCGTGGTATGATGGGAAAAAACAGGAGGTGGAGGTATGGAACCGCTTTGGAAATTGCTGGGCGTCACACGGGGCCTCACGGCGGTGATCGGCAGCGGCGGCAAGACCAGCCTGCTGTACGAGCTGGCGGAGGAGCTGCGGCCCTGCGGCACGGTGCTGCTGGCCACCACCACCCACATCATGAAGCCGCCCCAGTATCCGTTTGCGGAGACGGCGGAGCAGCTGTCCGCGGCGCTGGCGGCAGAGGGCGTGGCCTGCGCAGGGAGCTTCACACCGGAGGGCAAGCTGACCGCACCGGACTTTGACGGCTGGCAGCAGGCGGCGGACTTCGTGCTGGTGGAAGCGGACGGCTCCAAACGCCTGCCAGCCAAGGCGCACGAGACGTGGGAGCCAGTGCTGCCGCCCCAGCGGACGCGGACCATCTGCGTGGTGGGAGCCTCGGCCTTCGGTCAGCCCATCCGACAGGCGGCCCACCGTCCAGCCATTTTCGCGCGGCTGGCAGGAGTCGGCTGGGGCTCGGTCATCACGCCGGAAATGGTTGCCCGCGTCATCGCGGCGGAGGGGCTGTGCGATGTGATTTACGTCAACCAGGTGGACGCGCCGGAAACAGCTCTGCCCTGGGCGGCCAGCTTTGTGAAGGCGGCGGGTGTACCCGTTGCAGCAGGTTCGTTACAGACACGGCACTGGGAAAAGCTGTCGTGAAAAATGCAGAACACGCGAGGTATGCGATGAGCATACCTCGCGTGTTGTTATGTGAACTTATCGACTGGCGTTCAGCAGCGCGTCGGACAGGCGGGCATACTCCGCAAGACCCAGCCGTTCACCCCGGACCGCAGGCTCCAGACCGCAGGCGGTGACGATGTCCGTCAGGGTGTCCTTGGGCAGCTCCCAGCCGGTTTGCAGACTGTTGACCAGCGTCTTGCGCCGCAGGGCAAAGCCGGCGCGGACGGTGCGCCAGAAGGCGGCTTCGCTCTGCACCTGTACCGGCGGGACGGTACGGGTTTTACAGCGGATGACGGCGGACGTCACCTTGGGGGCGGGGAGGAAGCAGGTGTTGGGCACGGTGAACAGCAGCTCCGGCTCCGTGTAGTACTGCATCAGCAGGGTGAACGCGCCGTAGTCTGCGGTACCCGGGGCGGCGCAGATGCGCTGGGCCACTTCTTTTTGGATCAGCACCGTCAGGCTGTCAAAGCAGTGGGATTCCACGCAGGCAGTGAGAAACGGCGTGGTGATGTTATAGGGCAGATTGGCGCACAGCACGGGCCGCAGGCTGCCGAGATGCTCCTGCACCAGCGCGGGCAGGGACAGCTGCATCACATCGCCCTCCACCAGCGTGAAGTTCTCGTAGGGGGCCATGGTCTCCCCCAGCACAGGGTACAGGCGGCGGTCCAGCTCCACCGACACCACCTTACCGGCGCGGCGGGCCAGCTGGGTGGTGAGGGAGCCGATACCCGGGCCTACCTCCACCACGCCGGTATCGGCATCCGCGCCGCTGGCGGCGGCAATGTCCTCCGCCACCCAGCCCTCGATGAGGAAATTCTGGCCCAGAGCCCTGGAGAAACGGAAGCCGTGCCGTGCCAGCAGGGCCTGTATGTCATTGCGGTCGCAGAGATCCATGGCATTGCTCCTTTTGTCGTTCTTGCGGTCCAGTATACCACGAAAGAAACGGCTTGACAATGGCTGGTATGGGTATATTCTTTTGGCGAGATCAAAGCAGGCGGCGCATGTCCTCCGGCAGGGGTGCGGTGACATCAATGACGGCGCCGGTGACGGGGTGGACCATCCGCAGGTGATAGCTGTGGAGGGCAGGGCGGGCGATGAGGGTGCGATCCTCCGTGCCATAGAGCCAGTCGCCGGTGAGCGGGCAGCCGATGGCGGCCATGTGGACCCGCAGCTGATGGGTGCGGCCGGTGGTGGGCGTCAGGCGCAGCAGGGCACGACCGTTGGCAGCGGACAGCACCTGATAGTGGGTGTGGGCGCTCTGGCCGTGGGGATCGGGGCAGCGCTTCAGCAGGGAACCCTCCGCGCGGCCAAGCGGCAGGTCGATATCGCCCTCCGGCTGGGGCGGCAGGCCGTCGCACACGGCGCGGTAATCCCGCTGGAAGTCGTTGGTATGGAGCAGGGTCATGCAGCGGGCGTGGACAAAGCCGGTCTTGGCTACGGCCATGATGCCGGTGGTGCCGCGGTCCAGCCGGTTCACGGCGTGGAAGCTGTCGCTTTGCAGGTAGTGGGCCACAGCTCCTGCGACGGTGGCGGTCTCCTCCGTCAGGGCGGCGGGGTGGATGGCAATGCCCGCGGGCTTGTCCAGAAGCAGCAGGTCCTCGTCCTCGTAGAGGATGGCCAGCGGGTAGTCCGCCGGCAGGATATGGGGATTCTCTCCGGGCTGGTCAGACACATCAGCTTGCAGGATGTCGCCGGTATGGAGCAGGTGATTCACCGTGACAGGCGCACCGTTGACGGTGATGGCGCCGCGGAATTTCAGACGGCTCAGCAGGCTGCCGGAGATGTGCCACAGGCCGCGCAGCAGTTCCTTGACGGTGCGGCCGGACTCCGCGGCGATGACGGTATGGGACAAGATGCGCACGGCGGCACCTCCTTTCGATGAAAAGAGTATAGCACAAACGGGGGAAATGTGGTATCATGAAAATACTATCCACGAAAGTGAGGATGACGAAATGGCATCGAAGGTCTATTTTGCCGACCTGCGGGCGGACTATCACGAGAACCTGCAGCAGAAGCTGACCCGGCTGATGAAAACGGCGGGCATGGGCAACATCGACTTCCAGGACAAGTACGTGGCCATCAAGCTGCACTTCGGTGAGCCCGGGAACCTGGCGTTCCTGCGGCCCAACTGGGCGAAAACGGTGGCGGATTTCGTGAAGGAACGGGGCGGCAAGCCGTTTCTCACCGACTGCAACACCCTGTACGTGGGCGGGCGGAAGAACGCCCTGGACCACATGGACAGCGCCATGCTCAACGGCTTTGGCCCCATGACCACCGGCTGTCAGATCATTATCGCCGACGGTCTCAAGGGCAACGATGAGGTGGAGGTGCCGGTGGTGGGCGGCGAATACGTGAAGAATGCCAAAATCGGCCGCGCCGTCATGGATGCGGATGTGTTCATCTCCCTGACCCACTTCAAGGGCCATGAGGAGGCGGGCTTCGGCGGCTGCCTGAAGAATATCGGCATGGGCTGCGGAAGCCGCGCCGGTAAGATGGAGCAGCACAACGCCGGCAAGCCCCATGTGAAGCAGAAGCTGTGCATCGGCTGCGGCCAGTGCCGGAAGATCTGCGCCCACGGCGCACCGATCATCACCGATGGAAAGGCTGCCATCGACCACGACAGATGCGTGGGCTGCGGCCGCTGCATCGCCATCTGTCCCAAGAACGCGGTGCAGATCAACTGGGACGAGACCACCACTAACCTGAACCGGAAAATCGCGGAGTACACCAAGGCCGTGGTGGACGGGCGGCCCTGCTTCCATATCTCACTGGTCATCGACGTGTCCCCCAACTGCGACTGTCACGCGGAGAACGACATGCCTATCGTGCCCAATGTAGGCATGTTTGCATCGTTCGATCCCGTGGCGCTGGATATGGCCTGCGTGGATGCGGTCAACGCCCAGACGCCCCTGCGGGGCTCCGCTGCCGACAGTGGGGAGAGTCACGTCCACGAGCATGACCACTTCCGGCGCATTCACCCCGATACGGACTGGCGCAGCTGTCTGGAGCACGGCGAGAAGATCGGCATCGGCGTCAGAGACTACGAGCTCATCAAGATCTGATGCATTGGCGCACAAAAGAGAAGTCCTCCGAACCATTTCATGGTCCGGAGGACTTCTCTTATTCTTCGTGGGGCTTCACGTCCTGATAGAGCATGTTCCACACCACCTGATAGGCGTGGAGGGTGTCCTCCCCGTGACAGACTATGCGCACATCCATGTCCGGATGACCGCGGAGGAAGTCCATGATGGCTTTCAGGGCCACGTGGGCGGCCTGCAGCACGGGATAGCCATAGACACCGGTGGAGATGGAGGGGAAGTCCACACTGCGGCAGCCGTGCTCCGCCGCCAGCGCCAGGGAATTGCGGTAGCAGGCGGCCAGCAGCGATGCCTCGCCGTGTCCGCCGCCCCGCCAGATGGGACCGGCGGTATGGATAACATAGCGGCAGGGCAGGCGGTAGGCTGCGGTGAGCTTGGCCTGCCCTGTTTCGCAGCCGTGGAGCGTGCGGCACTCCGCCAGCAGCTCCGGTCCGGCGGCGCGGTGGATGGCGCCGTCCACGCCGCTGCCACCCAGCAGGGAGGTATTGGCGGCGTTGACGATGGCGTCAGCGTGAGATCGGGTGATGTCGCCCAGCACGATGAAAAGCATAAAAGTCACCTCACAGAAAAGTGCAGAAAAGCAGACAGCATTAAGAAACTGTTCAAATTTTAACGGGAAATATTTACAGAGCATCGACCGCGTGGTATAATTAACCGATTAGAATAGACATATCGCAGCGGGAAAGGAATACCAGTGAGAAAATTTGTACCGGCCTATGAGGGCAACCTGCGCAAGCACGCGCTGTCCGTGCCCCGCTGCATCAGCGAGTGCAGCGGCATCCGTGTGTTCGGACGCCGTATCAAGTCGCTGGTGTTCAGCACAGACGTGGCCATTATCAAGAATATCAACGCCGACGCCATCATCGCCGTCTATCCCTTCACGCCCCAGCCTGCCATTACACAGGCTATCATCGGCGTGTCGGAGGTGCCGGTGTTCTGCGGTGTGGGCGGCGGCCTGACCAACGGCGTCCGCTCCGCCAGCATGGCTGCCTACGTGGAGCACCAGGGGGCTTACGGCGTGGTGTGCAACAGCAAGATCGGGGTGGAGACCATCCATGCCATCAAGGACGCGGTGGAGATCCCCGTGGTGTATACGGTCATCTCGGAGAATACGGACATCCAGCCCTACCTGACGGCGGGGGTGGACATCATCAACGTGTCCGGTGCGGCCAGGACGCCGGAGATCGTTGGGGCCCTGCGGCAGCGCTATCCGGAGCTGCCCATCATCGCCACCGGCGGCCCCACGGAGGAGAGCATCCTGGCCACCATCCGCGCGGGGGCCAACGCCATCACTTACACACCGCCCAGCAGTGCGTCACTGTTTGCCAAGACCATGGCGGACAATCGCAGCGAGCTGGAATAAGGAACACAGCAGGGCCGGTAGACACCGGCCCTGCGTTTTTGCTACATGGCCAGATAGGCGCGGCACTTGGCCTCGGCTTCCCGCGCCAGCTGTTCCTCATCCACGGTAGTGAGGCGGCCGTCCTCCACGGTGACGCGGCCATGGACTACGGTATAGTCCACGGGACCGCGGACACCGACAGTGCCCAGCAGGTCGCCGACGCCGCAGCCGCAGCCAACCAGCTCCAGCCGGCGGGCGTCGATCATAAACAGGTCGGCGCATTTGCCCTCGGCCAGCTGGCCGATGTCATCGCGGCCCAGCAGGCGGGCGCTGCCGCGAGTGGCCATCTTCAGCACGTCGTAGCCGGTGGGGGCCCTGCGGCTGGAGGTCAGGCGGTGCAGCAGGAATGCCATCCGCAGTTCCTCCAGCAGGCTGGAGCCGTCGTTGGAGGCGGAGCCGTCCACCGCCAGGCCCACCGGCACACCCAGCTCCAGCATCTCGGGAATGCGGGCCACGCCGCTGGCAAGCTTCATGTTGCTGATGGGGCAGTGGGCCACGCCGGTACCGGTCTGGGCCAGCAGACGCAGTTCCTCATCGTTGAAATGGATGCCGTGGGCGAACCAGACATCATTGCCGATCCAGCCCAGCCGCTCCATGTAGGCCAACGGGCGGACGCCCTCCCGCGCCAGCATGAAGTTCTCCTCGTCCTTGGTCTCACACAGGTGGGTGTGGAGCCGTACACCGTACTGGCGAGCCAGCTTGGCGCTCTCGCGCAGCAGGTCGGCGGACACGGAGAAGGGGGAGCAGGGGGCCAGCGCCACACGGTGCATGGCGCCGTAGGACGCATCGTGGTAGGCTTCGATGGCGTGGACGCTGTCCCGCAGGATCTCGTCCACCGTCTGCACCACGCTGTCCGGCGGCAGACCGCCGTCCTTTTTGCTGAGGTCCATGCTGCCGCGGCTGGCGTACATGCGGATGCCCAGCTCATCGGCGGCGGCGAATTGCGCCCCCAGCAGGTCGCCGCTGCCGGCGGGGAAGACGTAGTGGTGGTCGAAGCAGGTGGTGCAGCCGTGCTTCATCAGCTCGCCCATGCCGGTGAGACTGGACAGGCGGATGACGTCGGCGTCCAGATTCTTCCAGATCTCGTACAGTGTGCGCAGCCAGTCGAACAGCTCCATGTTCTGGACCTGGGGCAGGTTGCGGGAGAACACCTGGTACAGGTGGTGGTGGGTGTTGACGAGGCCGGGGTAGCAGAACATATGGCTGCCGTCGATGACGCGGTCGGCCTCCACGTCCAGATCGCGGCCGATGGTCTTGATGAAACCGTCCTCACAGTAGAGGTCGGCGCCTTGCAGGATGCGGTCGCCGTCATCGCAGGTGACCAGCTGGGCGATGTTCCGGATGAGCAGGGTGGACATGGCGTTTCCTCCTTAAAAATAGATAGGAAAAAAGAGCAGGCCGCAAGCGGCCTACTCTTTTTTGTGTGTGGTCAGCGTTCCTCGCGGAAGTAGGAGAGACCGAGGGACGCAGGGGGCTGATCCTCCCGCTTCTTACGCAGGGAGACGATGATCAGCACCACCAGAGTGATGACGTAGGGCAGCATCTTGTACAGCTCCTTCACAGCCATCTGGGTGCCGGTGGGCAGGTAGATGTTCAGAATGTACAGGCCGCCGAACAGGATGGAGGCCCAGATGCTGGTGTTGGGACGCCAGATGGTGAAGATGACCAGGGCGATGGCCAGCCAGCCGCGGTCTCCGAAGGCGTTGTTGGACCACACGCCATTGGCATAGTCCATGACGTAGTACAGACCGCCCAGACCCGCGATCATGGAGCCAATACAGGTGGCCAGGTACTTGTACTTGGTGACGTTGATACCGGCGGCATCGGCAGTGGAAGCGCTCTCACCCACGGCACGCAGGTGCAGGCCGGGACGGGTGCGGTTCAGGAAGTAGGACGTGCCGATGGCGATGAGAATGGCGGCGTAGGCCAGAAAGCCGTAGGACAGGAACAGCTCGCCGAACCAGCCGGTGCTGTCCGCGCCGGGGAGGGTAGTCTTGAAGAACAGGCTGGTCTTGGACAGGGCGATGGAGGGGACCTCGCTGCCGGTAAGCTTGATGAGGGAGCCGCCGAAGAAGTTGCCCACGCCCACGCCGAAGGTGGTCATGGCCAGACCGGTGACGTTCTGGTTGGCGCGGAGCGTCACGGTGAGGAAGCAGTACAGCAGGCCCATCAGCAGGGAACCCAGCAGGGAGCAGAGCAGGGGGATCAGCACGGCCAGGAAGCCGTTCATCTGGGCTGCGTTCTGTTCATAGAAGAACGCGCCGATGACGCCGCTTATGCCGCCCACGTACATGATGCCGGGGATACCCAGGTTCAGGTTGCCGGATTTCTCCGTCAGGATCTCACCGGTGCTGCCGAACAGCAGAGGGATACCCTGCATGACGGCACGAGGGAAGAACGATACAATAAACTTAAAAAACATCCGATTACGCCTCCTTCTTGCTGTTCTTGCGCAGGCTGACCTTGTAGGTGATGAAGAACTCGGTGCCGATGATGAAGAACAGGATGATACCGGTCAGGATGTCGGCGAAGGAGTGGTTCAGGCCGAACACGCTGGACACCTCGCTGGCGCCGCGGTCCATGACCACCAGCAGCAGGGAGGCAGCGATCATAATGAAGGGGTTGAACTTGGACATCCAGGACACCATGACGGCGGTGAAGCCGCGGCCGTCCACGATGGTAGTGGTCAGGGTGTGATCCACGCCGGAGGTCAGAAGGAAGCCGATGAGGCCGCACATAGCGCCGGAGAGCACCATGGTCCGGATGATGACGCGATCCACCTTGATACCGGCGTAGCTGGCGGTGCGCTGGCTCTCACCCACCACGGCGATCTCGTAGCCGTGCTTGCTGTACTGCAGGTAGACGTACATCAGGCCGGTCATGATGGCGATGACCAGGATGGGCAGCAGGTACTGCTGGTTGGCCAGACGGGGCAGCCAGCCTGCCTCCGAGGACTGGTTGATGATGCCGATCTTACCGGCGCCCTTGGGCACCTCCCATATGATGATGAAGAAAGCGGTGAGCTGGGTAGCGATGTAGTTCATCATCAGGGTGAACAGCGTCTCGTTGGTGTTCCAGTGGGCCTTGAAGAAGGCGGGCAGGAAGCCCCAGAGGGCACCGGCCAGCAGAGCGGCCACCAGGGACACCAGGATCAGCAGGGCGTTGGGCAGGGTCTTCCCCAGCGTGATCATACAGGCGGCGGAGGCCAGACAGCCGATGAGGGTCTGACCCTCCGCGCCGATGTTCCAGAAGCGCATCTTGAACGCGGGCGTTACGGCCAGAGAGATGCCCAGCAGGATGGCCACGTTCTGCCACGTGACCCAGCTTTTGCGGACAGTGCCGAAGGCGCCCTTGAGGATGGTGCCGTACACATTGATGGGGTTCTCGCCGGTCAGCAGGGTGGTGATGAGACCGCAGAACACCAGAGCCAGCAGGATGATGCCGCCGCGGATGGCCAGTGCCTTAGGCAGGGGCAGCGTGTCGCGCTTGGAAATATGAAAGAGCGATCCTCTTTTATTCATCTGCCTTGCCTCCTCCCATACGGGTCATCAGTGCGCCCACTTCCATCTTGTTGGTGGTGCGGCCGTCCACCACGCCGGAAACCTGACCGCCGCAGAGTACAACGATACGATCGCACAGCTCCAGCAGCACGTCCAGGTCCTCGCCGACGTAGACCACGGCAACACCCTTCATTTTCTGCTCCGTCAGCAGGTTGTAAATGGTATAGGATGTGTTGATGTCCAGACCGCGGACGGCGTAAGCCGTCATCAGCACGGCGGGCTGCTGCGCGATCTCACGGCCCACCAGCACCTTCTGTACGTTGCCGCCGGACATACGGCGGACGGGGAAGCTGGTGCTGGGAGTGACGACCTCCAGCTCCTGCCAGATGCGCTGGGCCAGAGCCTCAGGGTTTTTACGGTCCAGGAAAATGCCGTGGCCCTTGCGCCAGGAGCGCAGCATCATGTTGCCGGTCATGCCCATGGAGCCCACCAGGCCCATGCCCAGGCGATCCTCCGGCACGAAGGACATGGCGATACCGGCCTTGCGGATATCCATGGGATCCTTGCCCACCAGCTCCTGAGGCTTGTTGTCCTCGGGAGAGTAGTAGGTAACGGAGCCGGAGGCGATGGGGTACAGGCCCGCGATGGACTCCAGCAGCTCACGCTGACCGGAGCCGGCCACACCGGCCACGCCCAGTACCTCGCCTGCCTTGATATCGAAGCTCACATTGTCCAGACGCTTGACGCCCAGTTCGTCGAACACGGTCAGCCCCTCCAGCTTCAGGCGGGTGGTGACGTTCTTGGGCTCGGGACGGTTGATGTTCAGGCTGACACTGCGGCCCACCATCATGTCCGTCAGGGACTGCTGGTCGGCGTCCTTGGTCAGCACATCGCCTATGTACTCGCCCTTGCGCAGCACGGCCACGCGGTCGGACACGTCCAGCACCTCGTGGAGCTTGTGGGTAATGATGATGAGGGATTTGCCATCGGCCTTCATGTTGCGCATGACGGCGAACAGCTTGTCCGTCTCCTGAGGCGTCAGCACGGCGGTAGGCTCATCCAGAATGAGAATGTCGGCGCCGCGGTACAGCACCTTGACGATCTCGACGGTCTGCTTCTGGGAAACGGACATGTCGTAGATCTTCATGTCGGGGTCGATGTCGAAGCCGTACTTGTCGCAGATGTCCTGCACCTTTTTGCGGGCGTTGGCAAGGTCCAGCTTGCCCTCCAGGCCCAGAATGATGTTCTCCGTGGCCGTGAACAGATCGACCAGCTTGAAGTGCTGATGGATCATGCCGATGCCGAGAGCAAACGCATCCTTGGGCGATGCAATGGTCACGGGCTTGTCGTGGATGTAGATCTGCCCCTCGTCGGGGAAATAGATGCCGGAGAGCATGTTCATCAGAGTGGTCTTGCCGCTGCCGTTTTCACCCAGCAGAGACAGGATCTCACCCTCACGCAGCTCCATGTTGATCGCGTTGTTGGCGACAACTTTTCCGAACCGCTTGGTGATGTTCTCCATTTTGATCGCGCATTTGTTTTCCAAGGCTGTCATCCTTTCTTTCGGCGCAGACGGCTGCAACACCTCGCAAACGCCGGGGCTTTGTTCCATGCGGTTTATTTTACCATACATGTCGAGCCTTGTAAATCAAAAATCACAAAAAAATTGTAAGGGATGCACAAAAAATGTAAGGTTATACAAAGAGGGGTGTGGCGACTTGTGAAAAACGTCAAGCCAGCTGCGGGAGGAGAAAATAGCGCCTCCCGCAGCGGCGGCGGAGGACGGCAAAAATGGGATGAAAAAAGGACGGACTGCAAAGCAGCCCGTCCTTTTTGTGACTTGGAAAACGTCGATCAGAACGCGGTATCCAGGGTGTTGATGCCATCGATGAACAGATCGAAGTAAGGAGCGGAGCGGAACTCGGACTCGGAGAAGTAACCGTCGTGCACGACCTCGGTGTCGCCGGTGTACGCCTCGTCGGTATTCACATCGGCCATGTAGGAGGTCAGGTGACCGTCAGCGTCGACCTTCATGGTGTCCTTGATGTTGGCACCGCTGACAGTGAAGGTGGAGCAGTCAAAGACGTGCAGTTCGCCGCTCTCCAGCTTGGCCTTGGCCGCGTCGATAGCAGCCTGGGTGCCCTCGGCGGCCACAGCGGTGTTCAGGTCGGTCAGGACCACGGAGCCGGTGGACAGATTGCCGGTGTAGTCAGCGGGGATCTCAGTACCGTCCATGACGGCCTTGATGGCCATCTCATAGTAGGGAGCCCAGTCGATGCGGGAGGAGATGATGTAGGTGTTGGGGCCGGCGGTGATGGTGGAGCCGTTGTAGGAGACGTTGGGGACACCAGCATTCTCGCAGGCGGTAGGAGCACCCAGGGAGTCGGCGTGCTGGCTGATCAGCTTGCAGCCGCCGTCGATCAGCTTCTGAGCGCCTTCCTTCTCCAGGGTCTCATCGTACCAGCTGCCGGTGAAGGTCACGTCCATGGTGACGGAGGGGCAGACGGACTTGGCGCCCAGATAGAAGGAGGTGTAGCCGGAGACCACTTCGGCGTAGGTGAAGGCGCCGACGTAGCCCATCTTGGCCTCAGCCTCGGTGAACTTGCCGGCAGCGATCATCTCGTTCATCTTCATACCGGCAGCGATACCGGCCAGATAACGGCCCTCATAGATGGAGGCGAAGGCGTTGTGGTAGTTGGACAGGCCCTCGGTGTGGGCGCGGGTGCCGGTGGAGTGGCAGAACTGCACGTTGGGGAAGTCCTTGGCGGCCTGAATCATGTAGGACTCATGACCAAAGCTGTCGGCAAAGATGATGTTGCAGCCGGCGTCGGCCAGCTCGGCAGCGGTGTCGTAGCACTTCTGACCTTCCTCAATGTTGGTCTTGAGGATGTAGTCGTTCTCGGTGAGACCCAGGTTCGCAATGGCCTCCTTGGCAGCGTTGATGAAGTTCAGGTCGTAGGTGGAGTTCTCATCGTGCAGGGTGATGAAGCCCACCTTGATGGTAGCAGTCTGCTGCTGATCGCCGCCGTCATCGGGGACGTCGGGAGTCTCAGGCTGCTTCTGCTCACCGCAGGCCACCAGGCTCAGAGCCATGACCAGGGCGATGATCAGTGCAAGGAACTTTTTCATTCTTGTTTTCCTCCTTTTAATATGTGACATGCGGCTGAAGGTAAGGGTAAATTTACCGCATGCCTGAACAACGGGCACAGCCCGTGATTCACGAACACAGGATGGGAGTATTATACAGGAAAGCACGCAAGATTTCAACTGAAAATGTGTACTATCAGAAATTCTTTTGGCAGACTGCCGCGGAAACGTTATTGGCGAATGCGGCCATCAAGGGCCCGGAGACGCAGCGCCGCCGGGAAATTCACCGCGTGGGAGTTACTGGTGTACTCTCGTGCCGGTCTTGCCCTCGATGCCGTCCTTGGCCTTCTCCAGCAGAGTGATGAGGGCGGTGCGGCCGGCCTTGGACTCGGCGAACTTCACGGCAGCTTCCACCTTGGGCAGCATGGAGCCCTTGGCAAACTGTCCCTGGGAGATGTATTCCCTGGCCTCGGCGGGGGTGAGGTCGTCCAGACCCTTCTGGTCGGGCTTGTTGAAGTTGATGGCCACCTTCTCCACGGCGGTGAGGATGATGAGCATATCCGCGTCCAGCTGCTCGGCCAGCAGCTCGGAGGCGAAGTCCTTGTCGATGACGGCGGCCGCGCCCTTCAGGTGGTTATGCTCGGTACGGTAGACGGGGATGCCGCCGCCGCCGCAGCAGATGACGATGTTGCCGCTGTCGCTGAGGGCGCGGATGGCGCCCAGCTCCACGATCTGCTGGGGCTTGGGGGAGGCCACATAGCGGCGCCAGCCGCGGCCCGCGTCTTCCTTGAACAGGAAGCCGGTCTTGGCGGCCATGACCTTGGCCTCTTCCTCGGACAGGAACTTGCCGATGGGCTTGCTGGGATCGTTGAAGGCGGGATCCTTGGGATCCACCTCCACCTGCGTGACCATGGTGACCACGGGCTTGTCCATGCCGCGGTTCAGCATCTCCTCGCGGAGGGCGTTCTGCAGGTCATAGCCGATGTAGGCCTGACTCATGGCGCCGCAGACGGACAGGGGAGTGCTGTCCTGCGTGGCATCCTCATGCATCAGGGCCAGCATGGCGTTGTTGATGATGCCCACCTGAGGGCCGTTGCCGTGGGCCACCACCACCTCGTGTCCCTCGGCGATCAGGTCTACGATGGCCTTGGCGGTGATCTGTACGGCGTCGGCCTGCTCGTGCAGAGTGCTGCCCAGAGCGTTGCCGCCCAGGGCGATAACGATTTTCTTAGCCATAATGGGTCGTTCTCCTTTTGTTTCCTCGGTTGTTCCGGGTAAAAAAGACAGCGGCGGCGCTGCCGCCGCTGTCGCGGATGGTGTATTTTAGAAGATCTTGCGGGTGTTCTTGCCCTCGTCCAGCTCCATCAGAGCCTTGACGGGATCCTTCACCTGGGCCATGAAGATCATGGCGGCGATGACGTAGGGCTTGTAGGATGCCTGCTTGTACAGAGGCACGATGTAGCGGTCGAACACGGAGTTATCCACTTCGCCCTCGGCGCAGCTCAGACCGGTGATGTCGGCAGGCAGGCAGTGCAGATACAGGGCCTTGCCGTCCTTGGTGAGCTTCATCATCTCCTCGGTGCAGGCCCAATCCTTGTGCTCGGCGTTCTGGGCCAGCAGGCGCTTCTCCAGGGCATCGATGCCCTCCTTGTCGCCGGCGGCGTACAGCTTGGTGCGCTCCTCCATGGCGGCGTAGGAGGCCCAGCTCTTGGGATACACGATGTCGGCGTCCTTGAAGGCTTCCTTCATATCGTTGGTCTTGTGGAACTTGGAGCCGTACTTCTCGCAGTTCTTGCGGGCGACCTCCTCCACCTCGGGCATCACATCGTAGCCCTCGGGATGGGCCAGCGTCACGTCCATGCCGAAACGGGTGAACAGGCCGATGACGCCCTGCGGCACGGACAGGGGCTTGCCGTAGGAGGGAGAATAGGCCCAGGTCATGGCGACCTTCTTGCCCTTCAGGTTCTCCACGCCGCCAAAGTAGTGGATGACGTGCAGCATATCGGCCATGCACTGGGTGGGGTGATCCACGTCGCACTGCAGGTTCACCAGAGTGGGCTGCTGCTCCAGGATACCGTCGCGGTAGCCCTCCTTCACGGCGTCCATGAAGGTCTTCTGATACTTGTGGCCCTCGCCGATGAACATATCGTCGCGGATGCCGATGACGTCGGCCATGAAGGACACCATGTTGGCGGTCTCACGGACGGTCTCGCCGTGGGCGATCTGGGACTTCTTCTCGTCCAGATCCTGCACCTCCAGGCCCAGCAGGTTGCAGGCGGAGGCGAAGGAGAAGCGGGTACGGGTGGAGTTGTCGCGGAAGATGGAGATGCCCAGACCGGAATCGAACACGCGGGTGCTCTTGTTGCGCTCACGCAGGTCGCGGAGGGCGTCGGCCACGGTGAAGATGGCGTCGATCTCATCGTCGGTCTTGTCCCAAGTCCAATAGAAATCGGTCTTGTACATATTGTTGATGTTCAGGGTGGACAGATGGCGTGCCAGCTCAACAGTCTTGCTCATTTTCTTTATTCTCCTTGTAAAATAAGTGGTTTCACAGAAATGCTTACTTGATGTCGTTGCCGGTCAGCTCCTGACGGAAGCTGGTGGCGGAGCCGTCCTTGTTCTCGGGCTTGTACAGGCCGGGAACGGCGGCATACAGGGCGGCGCAGGTCACCAGATCCTGCTTGAAGGTCACCTCGTTGGGGGCGTGAGCCTGAGACTCGGCGCCGGGGCCGAAGCCCACGCAGGGGATGCCGTAGCGGCCCTGAATGGATACGCCGTTGGTGGAGAAGGTCCACTTGTCGGTGAGGGGACGGCCCTCGCGCTTGGAGGCGGCCAGCTCGGTGGGCATCAGGCGCTTGTCGCCCCACAGGCTGTGATGGGCGTCCACCAGAGCCTGAACGTGGGGAGCGGTCTCCTTGTTGATCCAGGTGGGGAAGAAGCACTCGGTCTCGTAGACGTGGCCCGTCCATGCCGGACGGTCATACATGTACATGGACACCTTCACGTCCTTGGCGTACTTCTTGCAGGCGGGCAGATCCTCGATCTCCTTCAGGCAGGACTGGTAGGTCTCGCCGGCGGTCATGCGGCGGTCGATGGAGATGGAGCAGCTATCCGCCACGGCGCAGCGGGAGGGGGAGGTGTAGAAGATCTGGCTGGTGGTGCAGGTACCGCGGCCCAGGAAGCGGGCGTCCTCGTAGTGGTCGGGGTTGAACTTGGGGTCCAGCATCTTCACCAGACCGTTGATCTCGGTGGAGCCGTCGGCGGGATTCTCGTTGAGGTCGCGGACATTCAGAATGACCTCGGCCATCTTGTGGATGGCGTTGTCGCCGCGCTCGGGAGCAGAGCCGTGGCAGGAGACGCCGTGCATATCCACGCGGATCTCCATGCGGCCGCGGTGACCGCGGTAGATGCCGCCGTCGGTGGGCTCGGTGGAGATGACGAACTCGATCTTCTCACGGGCGTCCTCGGGGCCGTTGAAGTACTCGTTGACGATGGACTGCCAGCACATACCGTCGCAGTCCTCCTCCTGCACGGAACCGACCACCATCATCTTGTAGCCCTTGGGCAGCAGATCCAGATCCTTCATGATCTTCACGCCGTAGGCGGCAGCGGCCATGCCGCCCTCCTGATCGGAGCCGCCGCGGCCGTAGATAATGTCGTCCGTCTCATAGCCCTTGTAGGGGTCGGCGTCCCAGTTGTCGATGTTGCCGATGCCCACGGTGTCGATGTGGCTGTCAATGGCGATGATCTTGTCGCCCTCGCCCATCCAGCCGATGACGTTGCCCAGCTTGTCGAACTCCACCTTGTCATAGCCCAGAGCCTTCAGCTCCTCGGCGATGCGCTTGACGACGCCCTCCTCCTCGCAGGACTCGGAAGGAATGGCGATCATGTCACGCAGGAACTTGACCATGGCGGGCTTATAGCCCTCGGCAGCTTTTCTGATGGCTTCGAAATCCATAACGTACCTCCGCATATTTTCTTTGTTCCAAACATACAAAATAAGGTTTTTCTTTTGGTGCTATCCCTATCATAACACACAGACGCCGGATGTCAAACAAAAATTTATGAAACCAAAAAAATATTCTGAAAAAATCGTTGATTTCTTCGCAAAATGTGGTATGATAGTAGAGGTAAAAGCCGAAAGAACCGTAAAAAGCCACAAAAATGGAGGGCGGCCTATTGGAGACGAAGCGACTGGAAACACTGAAACAGATTGCCGCAGGCATCGCGGCGCAATTCGGCGACAAATGCGAGGTCGTGATCCACGACGTCAGCAGCCATCCGGAGCATACCATCGTACATATTGAAAACGGGCACGTCTCCGGCCGCAAGGTGGGGGACGGCGCGTCCATGGTGGTGCTGGAGCAGCTGGAGCACCAGCATGAGCAGCCCCAGGACCATCTGTGCTACCTGACGCGGACGCCGGACGGCAAGATATTGAAGTCCTCATCCCTGTACATCCGCAACAGCCGCGGCGCCGTGACGGCCATCTTCTCCATCAACTACGATGTGACGGGGCTGATGATGATGCAGCGGCAGCTGAACGAGATGCTGTCTACTCAGGACAAGGAACAGACAGAGCCGGAGAAGATCATCAACGTCAACGATGTGCTGGACGAGCTGATCGAGCAGTCCGTGGCGCTGGTGGGCAAGCCGGCGGCACTGATGAATAAGGACGACAAGATCAAGGCCATCCAGTTTCTGAACAAGGCGGGGGCGTTCCTGGTCACCAAGTCCGGCGACAAAGTGGCAAAATACTTCGGTATTTCCAAATATACTTTATACTCTTACATTGACGCGAACAAGCAACAGGAGGAAAAGAAAAAATGATCGATCTGTCCATCAACAAAGTCGGCCTGGAGCATAATATCCAGAAGGCCAAGGAGAACAACGTCATCATCCCCACCATCGCGCAGATGCAGAATCCCGATCTGATCCCTGAGAAGATCAAGGCCAAGCTGAGCCACACCGGCCTGTGGGACGTGGACCCCGTTAACCTGTTCCGTATTTCCTGGCACAACGAGGCCAAGGAGAGCGGCGGCCTGTTCCAGAAGGTCCCCAACTATGTGGAGATCCCCAGCAAGCTGTCCGGCGTGCCCTGCCGCATCGTGGCCATGTCCGGCAAGTGGTTCCCCACCGGCTGCCATAAGGTGGGCGCTTCCTTCGGCTGCCTGGCTCCCCGCCTGGTGACCGGTCAGTTCGATGCCACCTATCACCACGCCGTGTGGCCCTCCACCGGCAACTACTGCCGCGGCGGCGCCTTCAACTCCAAGCTGCTGGCCTGCGAGTCCGTGGCCATCCTGCCTCAGGACATGTCCAAGGAGCGCTTTGACTGGCTGAAGTCCATCGCCGGTCAGATCATCGCTACCCCCGGCTGCGAGTCCAACGTCAAGGAGATCTTTGACAAGACATGGGAGCTGAAGCAGGATCCCACCATGATGATCTTCAACCAATTCGCCGAGATGGGCAACCCCCTGTGGCACTACAACGTCACCGGCTACGCGCTGGCTGAGCTGTTCGAGGCCATCAAGAAGCCCGGCCAGAACTTTGCCGGCGCCTGCTTCACCTCCGGCTCCGCCGGCACCATGTCCGCCGGCGACCTGCTGAAGGAGCGCTATCCTCACTTGAAGCTGGCCGTGGGCGAGGCTCTGCAGTGCCCCACCATTCTGGACAACGGCTTCGGCGGCCACCGCATCGAGGGCATCGGCGACAAGCACATCCCCTGGATCCACAACGTGAAGAACACCGACATGGCCATCGCTATCGATGACGAGGACAGCCAGCGCCTGCTGCGCCTGTTCAACACCCCCGAGGGCCAGAAGTATATGAAGGACGAGCTGGGCATGTCCGATGAGGAAGTCCAGAAGATGACCTGGCTGGGCATCTCCGGCATCGCCAACGTGCTGTGCTGCATCAAGATGGCCAAGTACTACGAGCTCACCGAAAACGACGTGGTGGCCACCGTCCTCACCGACTCCGCCGTCATGTATGGCAGCCGCATCGAGGAGCTGAACCAGATGCACGGCGCCTACAATGCCCACGAGGCCGCGCTGGACCACAACCTGCACATGCTGGGCCTGAAGACCGACTCCATGCTGGAGCTGACCTACACCGAGCGCAAGCGCGTCCACAACCTGAAGTACTACACCTGGGTGGAGCAGCAGCAGATGGATGTGGAGGACCTGAACGCCCAGTGGTACGACACCAAGGGCACCTGGGACGCCGTCCACGCACAGGCCAAGGACCTGGACGAGCTCATCAACGAGTTCAACGAGGCCACCGGCCTGCTGAAGGCACTTTGATCTCTTAAAAGGGGAGCAGGCTCCCCCTTTAGATCCCCCACCGCCAGTCAGCGGACTGGCGAACGCGCCCACGGCGCTTGGGCCAATGTATTTTTTCGACGTACACGCCGCCGAAAAAATGAATTTGACCTGCTGACCACAAATCGCTTCAGGGCGGGGCCTTCGCCCCGCCCTGATCTTCATACCAAATAAGGAGAGACGCCATGAGAAACGTAAAATACGGCAAGTGTGTCCGCTGCGGCAAGACCTACGACGCGGTGCCCGACCTCACCAATTGTGCGTGCGGCGGCATTCTGGACATCGTGTACGACTACGACTATATCAAGTCCGTGCTGACCAAGGAGAAGCTGGCCCGGCGTGATAACCGCTCCATGTGGCGCTACCGCGAGCTGCTGCCCGTGGAGGAGACCACCCCCGACACGCCCCTGCGGGTGGGCTGGAGCCCTCTGTACGAGGAGCCCAAGCTGGCGGAAATGCTGGGCATCAAGCGCCTGTGGGTGAAGGACGACGGCCAGAACCCCACCGCCTCCCTGAAGGACCGCGCCAGCGCCATGGCCGTGGCCAAGGCCATGGAGGCCGGAGCTAAGACCATCGCCTGCTCCTCCACCGGCAACGCCGCCAGCTCTCTGGCCGGCAACGCCGCCGCCGCGGGCATCAAGACCTACATCTTCGTCCCTGAGCGCGCACCCAAGGGCAAGGTGGCCCAGCTGATGATCTTCGGCGCCAACGTCATCTCCGTCAAGGGTAACTATGAGGACACGTTCAAGATGTCCGCCGCCGCCATCGACAAGTACGGCTGGTATAACCGCAACGCCGCCATCAACCCCTACCTCAGCGAGGGTAAAAAGACGGTGGCACTGGAGATCGCCGAGCAGCTGAACTGGGAGATGCCCGACTATCTGGCCATCTCCGTGGGTGACGGCTGCACCATTGCCGGCGTGTGGAAGGGCTTCAAGGATCTGTACGCCATCGGCTTCATCGACAAGCTGCCCCGCCTGATCTCCGCCCAGTCCCTGGGCTGCTACCCCATCAACCGCGCCATCCAGGAGGATAAGCCCTGGGAGCCTATGGAGGAAAACACCATTGCCGACTCCATCTCCGTGGGCGTGCCCCGCAACGCCGACAAGGCGCTGGCCGCCATCCGCGAGTCCAACGGTATTGCCGTCAACGTGTCCGACGAGGAGATCCTGGCGGCTCAGCGCCTGCTGGGCCGTACCTGCGGCGTGTTCGGTGAGCCTGCCGGCGTCACCGGCGCGGCGGCGCTGAAGAAGGCCTGCGAGGAGGGACTCATCCCCCGCGACGCCACCGTGGTGTCCGTGGTCACCGGCAACGGTCTGAAGGATGTGGCCAACGCCATCAAGTCCGCCGGCGAGCCCATCCACATCGCGCCCGATCTGGACCTGATGGTGGAGGAGTTCAAAAAGCGCGGCGTCACCGTGGAGTAAAATGCGGTTTTTCATTGAAAACACCGATGAACCCGAAAAAGAGACGGCACAGCCGTCTCTTTTTTCTGAAAAATTTTCAGCCGCCGCCACATTTCGCCTTGACTTTTATGCCGCTATCGTGTAAGATATTCACTGTTGTAAAGGCTTATAACTTTACAGAAGGGGGAGATTCCCGTGAAAAACCAGACCTACCGCATGACCATGCTGTTCGATTTTTACGGCGACATCCTCACGGAGCGGCAGCGCGAGCTGTTCGATCTCTACTACAATGAGGATCTGTCGCTGGCGGAGATCGCCGAGAACTGCGGCATATCCCGTCAGGGCGTGCGAGATGTGATCGTCCGCGCCGAGGCCGCCATGAACGAGCTGGAGGACAAGACGGGCCTGCTCAAGCGCTTTATGCGCATGCAGGACAGCGTGGACGCCATCGTGGCCGCCGCCAATGAGATCAAGACCATCAACTACCGGCAGTATGAGAACCACCGGCTGGAGGAACTGGCCGACAGCATCATCGCCGGGGCCGGCGTATTGAAGGAGTAATACATGGCATTTGAGGGACTGAGTGAAAAACTGAATGCGACCTTCAAACGGCTGCGGGGTAAGGGCCGCCTGACGGAGGCGGATGTCCGCGAGGGCATGCGCGAGGTGCGCATGGCGCTGCTGGAGGCCGATGTCAGCTACAAGGTCGTCAAAGACTTTGTGGCGTCCGTCACCGAGAAGTGCGTGGGCGCGGACGTGCTGGACAGCCTGACCCCCGCTCAGCAGATCATCAAGATCGTCAACGAAGAGCTGACGGCGCTGATGGGCGGCACCAATGCCCGTCTCACCATGGCCTCCAAGGGCCCCACCGTGGTGATGATGGTGGGTCTTCAGGGCGCCGGTAAGACCACCAACGGCGCCAAGCTGGCGGGTCTGATGCGCCGGCAGTACGGCAAGCGCCCGCTGCTGGCAGCCTGCGATGTGTACCGTCCCGCCGCCATCACCCAGCTGCAGGTGGTGGGCAAGCAGCTGGATATTCCCGTGTTCGAGATGGGGCAGATCGACCCCGTGACCATCGCCAGGGAGGCCATCAAGTACGCGGCCGACCATGGCAACGATATGGTGTTTCTGGATACCGCCGGCCGTCTCCACATCGACGAGGCGCTGATGGACGAGCTGAAGGCTGTTAAGGCCGAGGTGAAGCCCAGCGAGATATTGCTGGTAGTGGACGCCATGACCGGCCAGGACGCGGTCAACGCCGCCAAGGCGTTTGACGAGGCCCTGGGTATCGACGGCGTGCTGCTGACCAAGCTGGATGGCGACGCCCGCGGCGGCGCGGCTCTCTCCATCCGGGCGGCCACCGGCAAGCCCATCAAGTTCGTGGGCACCGGCGAAAAGCTGGACATGATCGAGCCGTTCCACCCCGACCGCATGGCCTCCCGCATTCTGGGCATGGGCGACATGCTCACCTTCATCGAGAAGGCGGAGCAGCAGTACGATGAGAAGCAGGCCAGAAAGCTGGAGGAGAAGCTGCGGAAGAACCGCCTGACCCTCAGCGACTATCTGGATCAGCTGGAGCAGCTGCAGAACATGGGCGACCTGAGCCAGATCGCCGACATGCTGCCCGCCGGTATGGCCAAGGGCTTCGATGCCAGCCAGATCGACGAAAAGCAGATGGCCCACAACAAGGCCATCATTCGATCCATGACCCCGCAGGAGCGGGAGAATCCCCAGATCCTCAACGCCAGCCGTAAGCGCCGCATCGCCGCAGGCTGCGGCTTGGAGGTGGTGGATGTCAACCGTCTGCTGAAGTCCTTCGAGATGCTGCAGCAGATGACCAAGGCCATGACCAAGGGCAAGCTCCGGGGCTTGGGCGGCATGATGGGCGGCATGCCCAACATGAACCGGATGCACGGCTTCGGCCGGAAGAAGCGGCTCAAATAAGTGTGTAAGTGCAGAAGCATTTAACAAATAAATCATACAAAAATACATGGAGGAAAAATAACTATGGTCAAGATTCGTCTGAGAAGAATGGGCGCTAAGAAGGCTCCTTACTACCGCGTGGTCGTCGCTGATTCCCGTTATCCCCGCGATGGCCGTTTCATCGAGGAGATCGGCACCTACAATCCCTGTGTCTCTCCCGCCCAGATCACCATCGATGCTGACCGCGCCCGCGAGTGGATCAAGACTGGCGCTCAGCCCACTGAGACCGTTCGTGCTCTGCTGAAGAAAGTCGACGTTCTGTAAGCCGGGGGCAAAACCATGAAGGATTTGCTGCTGTATATCGCCAGAAGCCTTGTGGAGCATCCCGAGCAGGTGTCCGTCACCGAGGTCGAGGAGGGCGATGAGCTGACGCTGCAGCTGCGTGTGGCCCCTGAGGACATGGGTAAGGTCATTGGCCGTCAGGGCCGCATTGCCAAGGAGATCCGCACTGTGGTGCGTTCCTATGCCCAGCGCACCGGCGCCAAGGTTTCGGTGGATATCGTTGATTGACGAAAAGGAGCTCCCGCCGCAGGCGGGAGTTCCTTTTTTCCTCCACAGGCGGGCGCTCCGTTTTGCCGCTTTTCTTTTGGCTGACGTTGGTGTATAATACCATACTGTATATGCAGAAGAAACACTTAGGAGGTCCCATCATGTATGAAAATCGTCGGGAGATCATGCAGGACGTGTTCCTGACCTATCTGCCCGCCCGGAAATTCAAGACCAGCCGCCTGACGGTGAACCTGATCGCCGGACTGGACCGCGCGTCCGCATCGGCCAACGCACTGCTGCCGGCGGTGCTGAGCCGCGGGACGGCCCGCTATCCGGACATGGAGCAGCTGTCCGCCGCCATGGACACGCTGTACGGCGCCACGGTGGACAGCATCGTCCGCAAGAAGGGAGAGCGCCAGTGCATCGGCTTTGCCGCCTCCTTCATCGACGATGCCTTCACGCCCCACGGCGAAAAGCTGCTGGAGCCGGTGGCGGCGCTGACGGGGGAGATGCTGCTGGACTCTGTCACCACGGAGGGCCATTTTCTGCCGGACTACGTGGCCGGTGAGAAGGCCAACCTCATTGACGCCATCCGCTCTCTGCGCAACGACAAGCGTGACTGGGCGGACATCCGGCTCATGCAGGAGATGTGCGCCGGCGAGCCGTACAGCATCCTGCGTCTGGGCGACGAGGAGACGGCGGAGCGCATCGATGCCCAGAGCCTGTATCTTCACAGCCGGACGCTGCTGGCCTCCAGCCGCGTGGAGGTGCTCTACTGCGGCAGCGCGGAGCGGCAGCGCGTGGAGGACGCGGTACTGGCGGCCCTGCGGCATCTGCCCCGGGGACAGGTGCCGCCGCTGCCGCCCATCCGGCGCTTCGACCCGCGGCCCCAGCCCCGCGTCCTCTCCGAGGAGATGGACGTGAACCAGGGCAAGCTGGGCTTGGGCTATCGCTGCGCCACGGAGGACACCCCCGCCATGATCCTGGCCAATCTGATCTTCGGCGGCACCAGCAATTCCAAGCTGTTCATGAACGTGCGGGAGCGCCTGTCCCTGTGCTACTACGCCTCCAGCAGCTACGCCCGCAGCAAGGGCATCATGACCGTCTCCAGCGGCGTGGAGCAGAAGGACTATGACCGCGCCGTGGAGGAGATCACCCGCCAGCTCACCGCCGTGCAGAACGGCGACTGGGAGGACTGGGAACAGCAGGGGGCCCTGCAGGCCATGCTCAGCTCTCTCACGTCCCTGCCCGACTCCCAGAGCGCGCTGGAGAACTACTATCTGGGCCAGATCGCCACGGACTGTGACGAGACGCCGGAGCAGCTGGCCCGGGCGCTGCGGGAGGTCACAAAGGAACGCATCATGGCGGCGGCACAGTCCGCCCGGCTGGATACCGTATACTTCCTGCACGGAAAGGAGGAGGCGTGACATGGCACATTCCGAAAAGACGGTCTACCCCCGCATCGGCGAGGAGGTCATCTGGACTACGCTGGACAACGGTCTGCCGGTGTGCGTCGTCCCCAAGAAGGACTATCTCCGCAAGTACGCGCTGTTCGCCACCCGCTACGGCGGCATGGACATGCGCTTTCAGCTGAACGGCCAGTGGCTGGATACCCCCGCCGGTATCGCCCACTATCTGGAGCACAAGATGTTCGACACCAGGGAGGGAAACGCTCTCCAGGAGCTGGCGAAAAACGGCGCGGAGCCCAATGCCTTCACCTCCAACGCCATCACCTGTTACTATTTCGACTCCACGGAGAAGTTCTACGAGAATCTGGAGATTTTGCTGTCCTTTGTATCCGTGCCTTACTTCACCGACGAGAGCGTGGAGAAGGAGCAGGGCATTATCGCCCAGGAGATCAACATGATCGAGGACAATCCGGAGTGGCAGGTCTATAAGCGCCTGATGCAGGCGCTGTACCACACCAGCCCCGCCCGCACCTCAGTGGCCGGCTCGGTGGAGAGCATCCGCCAGATCACGGCCCAGACCCTGTACGACTGCCACAGAGCGTTCTACACGCCGGCCAACATGTGCCTGGTGGTAGTGGGCGACGTGGATGCCGATAAGGTGCTGGCGGCGGCGGAGCGCATCCTGCCCAAAACCAGCGGCCCCGACATCCCCCGGGATCACGGCCCTGCGGAGGATCTGACGGCGGCGCAGCCGGAGACCGCGTGCGCCATGGAGGTGGCCATGCCCACGTTCCTGCTGGGCTTCAAGTGCGCACCCCAGCCGGAGGGGCCGGAGCAGATGCGGGCCACCGCCGTGGGCGAGCTGGCCTGCGACCTGATGATGGGCGAGTCCAGCCCACTGTATGTGCGGCTTTACAGCCAGGGCCTTATCAACGGCTCCTTCGGCGCCAGCTACGACATCCTGCCCGGCGCGGCCTACGCCTACGCCGGCGGCGACAGCAAGGACCCCCGCGCCGTGGCCCGGGCTATCCTGTCGGAGGCGAAGCGTCTGACGGAGGAGGGACTGGACGAGGCGTACTACCGCCGCATCGTCAACGCCAACTTCGGCGCGGCCCTGAAGGCCCTGAACTCCTTCGAGTCCATCGCCGTGTCCATGGCGGAGGGCTGTTTTCACCATTACGATCCCTACCGCTTCCCCGAGGTCTACGACAGCATCACCCAGCAGGACGTGCTGGATTTCATCCGTGAAAACTTTGTAGAGAGCCATATGGCCCTCTCCGTGATTCACCCGAAGGAGGGGTAATTCTTGCGTATTATGACTGACAGTCCCATTCGTTTCCCGGGACTTTTCGGTGACTGGGAGTTCACCGCCTCCAGCACCGCCTTCCACGTCGGCGGCAAAGCCATCTACTGGTACGGCATCCTCATTGCCCTGGGCGTGGTGCTGGCCCTGTGGTTCTGCATGACCCAGAAGGAGAAGTATGGCATCACCGAGGATGACCTGCTGGACGCAGTGCTGTGGGGCGTGCCGCTGTCCGTAGTGGGCGCGCGGGTGTACTACGTCATCTTCTATCTGGATCTGTTCAAAAAATCCGACGGCTCCTTTGACTGGGGCAGCGCCGTAGCCATCTGGGACGGCGGCCTGGCCATTTACGGCGCGGTGATCGCCGCCATTCTGGTGGGCGTGGTGCTGTGCAGGAAGAAGGGGATGAAGCTGGGTGCCCTGACGGATCTGGTGGTCATGGGCTTTCTGATCGGACAGACCGTGGGCCGCTGGGGCAACTTCATGAACCGCGAGGCATTCGGTACTGAGACCACTCTGCCCTGGCGCATGGAGCTGACCACGGTGCTGGGCAAGACCGTCGACGTACACCCCACCTTCCTCTATGAGAGCCTGTGGAACGTGGTGGGTCTGCTGCTGATCGTGTTCGTCGTATCCAAGGCCCGCCGCTTTGACGGCGAGAACACCTGGTTCTACTTCCTGTGGTACGGCATTGGCCGCTTCTGGATCGAGGGCCTGCGCACCGACAGCCTGTACCTGTTTGACTGGACCATCGGCGATCAGCCCATCCGCGTCAGCCAGGCCCTGAGTCTGGTGATGGTGCTGGTGTCGGCGTTCATGCTGTTCTACAACATCAAGCTCCGTCCCCACAAGCGGGAGGAGCTGTATGTCAACATCGTGGCCGCCCGCAAAGCGGCAGCCGCCGCCGATTCTGAAGCGGCTACCGTTGAAGCGCCTGCTCCGGCGGCTGCTGAGCCGGCTGCCGCCCCCGTAACAGATGCCGGGCGGACAGAGCCTGTTTCGGAGCCGACCGACGCTGCTTCTGAAGCTCCCGAAGTACCTCCCGCTCCCGAGACGCCTGCGGAGCCGCAGGGCCCCACCGAGTAAACACGCGAATAAAGAAGGCCCCCGACACACGGTCGGGGGCCTTCTTTGTCATTTTGTTATGTACCCGGCGCTCAGAACCGGCGTGCACCGGCGTAGTGGCTGTCGTAGTAACCGCTGGTCAGGGACGACACGCACACGCAGTAACCGTTGCTGCTGGAGGAGGACGCGTGGATAAACTGCCCATCGCCCACATAGATACCCACGTGGGACGCGGCGTAGCCGTAGTCGGAGAAGAACACCAGATCGCCCGGCTGCAGGTCGCTGCGGCTCACGGAGGTGCCGTAGTTCAGCTGCGGCGTAGCGCCGTGGGGCAGGGAGATGCCCAGCTGACTGTACACATACATGGTAAAGCCGGAGCAGTCGAAGCCGCTGGGGGACGCGCCGCCGTACACATAGGGCACGCCCAGATACTGATAGGCGATGCTGACGGCGGAGCTGCCGGAGCCGCTGGACGGCACGCTGCTGGAGTCGTCGGCGCTGTCGTTGGAACTGCTGTCATCAGCTGCGATATCGTCCGTGGTGGTATCCGCGGGCAGGGAATCGCCCATCGTCACATACTGCTGTGCCACATAGCCGGTGGTGTTGTTGCAGGACACGGCGTACCAGCCATCGCTCTGGGCCAGTACCGTGACAGCGGTGCCCTTGGACAGGGTGGCCAGAATAGAGCTGGACGTGCTGCTCTCACTGCGCAGCCGCACATCCGCAGCGTTGATGACGCCGCTGCCCAGCGTCTTGCCGGAGGTTTTCAGCGCCGTCAGCTGGGCGGCCTTGGCCTTGGCGGCGGCCTCTGCTTTGGCCTTGGCTTCTGCCTCCGCCTTGGCCTGCTCCTCGGCGGCCTTGCGCTCGGTGGTGGCGATGGCGGCCTCCACAGCGTCAGGCGTGGCCGGCGTCACGGCGGCGCACAGCGCCGCACCGGAGGTCAGAGCCGGACCCTGTGCACTCTCCAGCTTGGCGGAGGCGGAGGGCAGGGAGATGGTGGCGCTCATGGGGATGGCGTGGGCCACAGGCACCACGGAATTCTTGAAACGTCCGGTGAGGACGGCGGCGCCGGTGAAGGCCGACACCGTCAGTACAGCGGCCAGTGCCGCGATCAGAACCCGCTTCATAGGCTCACAGCTTTCCGGACAGCGCCCGCTCCAGCCAGATGCTGCCCACATCCATGGCGGCGTAGAGACTGTCCTTCTCGGACTTCTTCACCACGCGATCGCGGGAGCGCAGGTCGGGGTCGGTGAGCTGCAGCTGCACGGACACGCGGGTAGCCACGTTCATATCCTGTTCCTTCTTGGTGTCCAGGATCTGGAGCATCACGACATACTTGTCGGCCATGCTGCCGTAGTAGATGAGATTGTCCACGCGGCGCAGGGGATGATTTTTATAAACAAGGCCTTCGCCCTTTTTCACTTCTGCCATGGGTATACCTCCGTTGCAATCTTTGTAACCAAATTGTAACACATCTGACTCCTGCTGTCAACGCGCACAGGCAGGAAAAATTCGGAAAGCTGTGCCGAAATCGGGAGAAAACGCGAAAAAAATGCCGCGCGGCCTGAGCGCGCGGCATTTTTCCGGTTGTTTTACAGTTCCAGATAGCTCTTGACCAGCACCTGCAGCAGCTCGTCCCGATCGATCTTGCAGATCAGCGTGCGGGCGGAGTTGTGGTTGGTGATGTAGGTGGGGTCCTCCGACAGGATGTAGCCCACGATCTGGTTGATGGGGTCGTAGCCCTTCTCCTTCAGAGACTCATAGACGGTGGTGAGAATGTAATGCACCTGCTGGTCTTTATCCTCAGCCGCGTTGAACTTCCTGGTGTAATCGTCCATATCGACACCGCCTCTCTATAATATCCCCTAAAGTATACGCCATTTCCCCGTTCCTGTAAAGAGGGAAAACGTGCCGTCTGGGAAAAAGTGCCGCCGCGTCAGCGGGAGCGCAGCTCCGCGCCGAAGCGTTTGGCCAGCTTCTTCAGCACGCTGTTGGCCACCTCCTCGATCTCAGCGGAGGTCAGGGTCTTCTCCGCGGAGCCGATGGTCAGCCGCGCCGTCAGGGACTTCTTGCCCTCCGGCACCTGCTTGCCGCGGTACTCGTCCACGAAGGCTGCGCCGTGGAGCAGGGGGTTCTTGATGCCGCCGATGGTCTGGGCCACATCCGCCCACTTCACCTGGCCGTCCAGCAGCAGGGAGATATCGTAGTCGGTCATGGGATACTCCGCCAGATGGCGGAAGCTGTTGGTGCGGGAGCGCAGGGGGATCAGCGCATCCTGATCCAACTGGAACAGCATGACGTTGACGTTCTTGATGCCGCAGGCCATGGATACCCGCTTGCTCAGCAGGGCCAGATCGCCGATGTACTCCTCGCCCAGATAGATGTTCAGCCACACCACCTCGTCGGCCCACACGGGCTTGGACACCTGGCGGAAGCTGTACGGCTCCATGTGGGTGTAGCGGGGCATCATCTCCACCACGCCCTTGGCACGGCGGAACAGGCCCGTCACATCCTTACCGGCAGACACGAAGGCACCCGCCACGTTCTTGCGCTGGGAGGGCAGCTTCTCGCGCTCATCGTAGGGCGCGGTGTAGTTCTCATCGCGGAACACCTGTGCCGTCTCGAAGATGGCGAAATCGCCGTAGTAGCGCTCGTTCTTGGCCACCGCCCTGCACAGGTTGGGCAGCAGGGAGGCGCGGATGAAGCGCTCCGAGGGGGACGGCGGCGTGGACAGGGCCAGAATGCCGTCGGTGCTCTGGAGGATGGCGTTGACATAGCTCTCCTCCATCCAGGGATAGCTGAAGATCTCCTGCATGCCGCAGCGGACGGCCAGATATTCCTTAATATGCCGCTCCAGATCCTTGTCCAGCTGGTTGATGGCACCGTCGAAGGAGGTGGTGATAGGCTCGGCCTCGAAGTTCTCGTAGCCGTACATGCGGGCCACTTCCTCCATGATGTCCGCCTTGATGCTGACGTCGCCGGTGGAGCGCCACGTGGGCACCACCACGTGCATGTTGTCGCCGTCAAAGGACAGCTGGAAGCCCAGCGGCTCCAGCTTCGCGGCCACGTCGTCCGGCGTCAGCACCTTGCCCAGACGGCGCTCCAGCCAGCTGAGGGCTACGTCGATCTCCGCCTTCTTCAGCGGCACGGGGTACTGGTCCGCCAGCCCCGTCACCTGCATCTCGGGATACAGCTCCCGGAACAGCTGCATGGACAGATCGAAGGCCTGATCGCAGCGCTCGGGATCGATGGCCTTTTCGTAGCGGGCGGAGGCCTCCGTGCGGTTGTCGTACCGCAGGGCGGTGCGGCGGATACCGGCGGCCTGGAAGTTGGCCACCTCCAGAATGACCTTGCTGGTCTCCGGCAGGATGGAGTCCTTTGCGCCGCCCATGACGCCGGCCAGACCCACCACACCGGCGTCGTCGGCGATGGTCAGGTCGTCGCTGGTCAGCGTCAGCTCCTTGCCGTTGAGCAGCAGCAGCTTCTCGCCCTCACCGGCGCGGCGCACGATGACGTGACCGGCGATGTGGTCAGAGTCGAAGGCATGGGTGGGCTGGCCCGTGGCCAGCATCACATAGTTGGTGATGTCCACCAGCGCGTTGATGGGCCGCATGCCCACGCGCCAGATGCGGCTCTGCATCTGATAGGGGGCGGGCTTGACGCTGAGCCCCTCGATCTGGGCGGACAGATAGCGGGGGCAGCGCTCCGTATCCTCCACGGTGACGTGGAAGCTCGCGGTATTCTCTACGTTCCGGTCGAAGTGGGGGAACGTTTTCATGGGCAGGTGGTACAGCGCCGCCAGCTCCCGGGCGATGCCGTAGTGGCCCCACAGGTCGGGGCGGTTGGTCATGGATTTATTGTCGATCTCCAGAATGATGTCGTTGAGATCCAGCGCGTCCGCCAGCGGCGTACCGGCGGGGGCGTCGAAGTCGCTGAGGTCGAGAATGACGGCCTCTCCCTCCGCGGGGAACAGGTCGGCAAGGCCGATCTCCACCGCGCCGCAGATCATGCCGTAGCTGTCCACGCCGCGGAGCTTGCTCTCGTGGATCTCCACGGGCTCGCCCTCGCCGTGCCAGCGGCAGACGGAGCCGGGCAGCGCCACGGCCACCTTCATACCGTCGCGGAGGTTGGTGCCGCCGCAGACGATCTCCTTGACGGTGCCGCCGCCGATGTCGGTGCGGCAGATGCGCAGCTTGTCGGCGTTGGGATGGGGCAGGACCTCCCTGATCTCGCCCACCACCATGTCGTGGAACGACGCGCCCAGATCGGTGGCGTCCTCCACCTCCACGGTGGACATGGTCAGATCATAGGCCAGACGCTTCAGGTCCATGTCATGGGGCAGCTCCACATAGTCTCGGAGCCAGTTCAGTGATACTTTCATTTCAGCAGCCCTCCCTTATCAATGGAATTGCTCAAGGAACCGCAGGTCGGCGCTGTGGAACAGGCGGACGTCGTCCACGCCGTAGCGCATCATGACCAGTCGGTCCAGACCGATGTTGACATAGAAGCCGGTGTACTCGTCGGGGTCCAGCCCTGCGGCCTTCAGGACGTTGGGGTGGGGCGTACCGCCGGGCATGACCTCGATCCAGCCCACGTGCTTGCACACGCTGCAGCCCTTGCCGCCGCAGACCAGGCAGCCCATGTCGATCTCAAAGCCGGGCTCCACGAAGGGGAAGAAGCCGGCCCGCATCCGCACGGGAACATCGCGGCCGAACACCTTGCTGAGGATGCTCTTGATCATCACCTTGCCGGAGGCAAAGGTGAAGTCCTTGTCCACGATCAGCGCCTCGTACTGGAAGAAGGCACGCTCGTGGCGGGCGTCGGTGGTCTCATTGCGGTACACCTTGCCGGGGTACACAAAGCGGTAGGGGGGCTTGTGGGTCTGCATGTAGCGGACGGAGCCGCCGGTCAGATGGGGCCGCAGGCACAGCTTGTCCCAGCATTCCCCCTTGTCGTGACCCTCCAGCCAGTAGGTGTCCATGCTCTCGCGGGCGGGGTGGTTGGGAGGGAAGTTCAGGTTGTCGAAGCCGTACAGTTCGCTGGTGATGTCATCCTCCTCATAGATCTCGAAGCCCATGGAGCGGAAGGCGTCGTTCAGGTCGTAGCACATCTGGGTGATGGGGTGCAGCCCGCCGCTGAGGGGCAGCGTCCCGGGCACGGAGATGTCGAAGTCGGGGGAGACCTCCGACGCCTTCATCTTCAGCTCGTTCCGGCGCTGCTCCAGCAGCTCCGTCAGCTGGCCCTTGGCCTGGTTCACAGCCTTGCCCATCTCCGGACGCAGGGACACGTCCAGCTTGGGCAGCTCCTTCAGCAGCTCCGTCAGGCTGCCCTGCTTGCCCAGCAGCAGCGCCTTGACCTCCTGCAGCTCCGGCTCACTGCGGACGCCCTCGATTCTGGCGCGCCCCTCGGCCAGCAGCTTTTCCAGTTTTTCCTTCATATGGTGTGAGTCCTCCTTTTGAGAGTTTCGTTTTTGGGATAAAAAAATACCTTTCATCCCACATGACATGGGACGAAAGGCGATGCTTCCGTGGTACCACCCAGCTTCGCGGGCCGCAGCCCGCGCACTCGTTTCCCGTTAACGGAGGATGACCCGTCCGCGCATTTCCTCGCGGCAGCTCCCGGGCGAACACCTCAGCACGTCTCAGGCCGGCTTGCAGCCGGTGGCCGGCCCTCTCTTGGGGACGCCTACGCCGCGGATCTTCCCGTTCATCGCATTTGCTCGTGCTTACGATACCATATCGTACCGAAACTTGCAAGCACTTTTTTCACAGAATACCGCTTTCCTGCCGTTGACAGTCATGTTATACTGAACAAAAACGCCGGGAGGAGCAATGTGCATGCTGACCATCGACTTTGACTATGTAAAGGCCGCCCTGCCGCCCCGCGACCCTGCGGGCCACAAGGGGGATTTCGGCAAGGTGTACGTGCTGGGGGGCAGCGTGGGCTACACCGGTGCGCCGGTGTTCTGCTCCCGCGCCGCCGTCCGCTCCGGCTGCGGGCTGGTCTTTCTGGGCGTCCCCGCCGACATTTGGCAGGTGGCGGCGGTGAAGTCCGATGAGACCATGCCCCACCCGCTGCCCGCGCTGGAGGGCAGGCTCTCTCTGGCGGCGGAGGAGGACATCCGCCGCCGCACCGCCGGGTGCGATGCCGTGGCTATGGGCTGCGGCATGGGACGCGGCGAGGAGAGCGATGCGCTGGTGCGCCGCCTGCTGACGCTGGACAAGCCGCTGGTGCTGGATGCCGATGGCATAAACGCGCTGGAGCGGCATATAGATGAGTTGTCCCTCCGCCGCGGTCAGGTGACGGTGATGACGCCCCACGAGGGGGAGTTTTTTCGCGCCGGCGGCGACCTCAGCCGCGGACGGGAGAGCGGGGCGGCGGCCTATGCGGCCCGCTGCGGCGTCTATCTGGTGCTGAAGGGCCGCGGCACGGTGGTGGCCGCGCCGGACGGCCGTCTGGCGGTGAACACCACCGGTAACGACGGCATGGCCAAGGGCGGCAGCGGCGACATCCTCACCGGACTCACCGCCGGCCTGCTGGCCCAGGGCATGGAGCCGTTTGCCGCCTGCTGCTGCGCCGTATGGCTCCACGGCAGGGCCGGCGATCTGGCTGCGGCGGACAAGGGACGGCGGGGCATGACCCCCAGCGACCTGTTAGAGAAACTGCCCTACGCGCTGAAAGAGGTGGAGTAGCGGAAAGCCTTCCCGAAAAGGAGGGATACCGTGAAAAAGATCATATTGCCGCTGCTGCTGTGCGCGGCGCTGTGCGGCTGCGGCGGCGCGGCTGCGGGGAACGCCGTACAGGACCAGTACCGCACCGTTCGGACCGCCCGCCTGGAGGCGGAGGTCACCAGCCACACGGACGCCGACAGCCGTACCTTCACCCTGCTGTGCAGCTATGATGCGGCGGGGGACGCCGTCACCACCGTCACCCAGCCCCACGAGCTGGCGGGGCTCACCGCCGTGGCCTCGGGGGAGGACCTGACCCTGGCCTGCGAGGGCCTGCAATTGCCGGTAGGCGCGTCCTCGGACATCTGCCCCGCCAACTGCCTGCCCTACCTGCTGCGGGCGCTGGCGAACGGCTACGTGCTGGAGCAGGGCGCCGAGACGCTGGAGGATGCCCCCTGCCTGCGGCTGACGCTGGATACCACCGGCGCCTCCGGCGGCAAGGTGCTGTGCGCCGTCTGGCTGGACGAGTCCGGCCTGTTTCCCCGCTATGCTGAGTTTTCTCAGGACGGCCAGATGGTCCTGACTGTCCGGCTGCTGAGCTTTGAATGTACCACCGCGCCGTCCGGCACGGCGGAGGGCGGCGGCGCATAGGATACATCGGGCGGAACAAAACCGGAATTTACTGAACTGCAAAGGGTATAAATTCCGCGGCTGCGTGGGACAATGGAAGTGACCTGAGGACATATCCCTCCGGTACTTCTTGCGGCGGAGTGTGAACTTTGTGGATACGAATGTCAGACGCGGCGACATATACTACGCCGATCTCAGCCCCGTGGTGGGCAGCGAGCAGGGGGGCGTGCGTCCGGTGCTGATCGTGCAGAACGACACCGGCAACCGCCACAGCCCCACGGTCATCGCGGCGGCCATCACCTCCCAGCTGGGGAAGGCCAAGCTGCCGACTCATATCGCCCTGGCGGCGCAGGGCAGCGGCCTGCCCAAGGATTCCGTGATCCTGCTGGAGCAGATCCGCACGCTGGATAAGCGCCGCCTGCGGGAGAGAATGGGCCGCGTGGACGGCGCGGTGATGGAGCAGGTGGATGCCGCCATCGCTGTCAGCTTTGGCCTTACCGGCAGCCACCTGGTGTAACCGTCCCGCACGGGAAAAACGCATAAGCAGAACAGGTCTGTGCATACCATGGCACAGACCTGTTTTTCGTAGGGAAGGGGGCGAGGACCGTGGAGGTGCCTGTCTGTCTGGATGGCCGCCGCGTGGGCACGCTGTACGTGGAGCCCGCGGGAACGGACACGTCCTTCCGCGCTGCCTGTACCGGTCTGCCCGCCGGATTGTACCGCCTGTACGCCTGCGGCGCCGGCGGACAGCTGCTGCTGGGCGTCACGGAGGACGGCCGCCTCCACCGCCGCTACTCCGCCGCCATGACCGCGCCGCTGGGCGCGGTCACGCGCTGCACCGCCCAGCCGGTGCAGACCGCCCCCTGGCGTCCCCTCACCCCATCGGACGGCTTCCCCTGGCCCGCTCCCGCCGGTGCGCTGCTGCATCGGGAGGGCGGCAGCACGCGGCTTGCCGCACCCTGGCCGCCGGAGGCCCCCTTCCCGCTGACGGAGCTGTTCTGCTTCGCCGCCGTGACACATCGGGAGGGCCGCCGCACCGTCCTCTACACCTTTTCCGGCGGCTGGACGCCGCAGCTGCCGCCGCGATAAGCGCCTGCAAAAAAATCGCGCCGCCCTCTACCACATCCGGTAGATTTATGCTATACTGTTGCCATCCAGCGGTATTTTGCCGCAAGATCAGGAGGGTCAACATATGAGATGTCCCTATTGCGGATACAAAGAGAGCAAGGTCGTGGACTCCCGCCCCGCTGACGAGAGCAGCAGCATCCGCCGCCGCAGGGAGTGCCTGGCCTGCGAGAAGCGCTTCACCACCTACGAGACGGTGGAGAGCCTGCCCATGGTAGTCATCAAGAAGGACGGCTCCCGCCAGAGCTTCGACCGCAGCAAGGTGCTGCGGGGTATCCAGCGCTCCTGCGAAAAGCGCCCCGTCCCCGTGGCGGACATGGAGCGCATGGCACTGGAGATCGAGCAGGAGCTGCAGAACGCGCTGGAGCGCGAGGTCAGCACCGAGGTCATCGGCGAGAAGGTCATGGAGAAGCTGAAGAAGGCCGACGAGGTGGCCTACGTCCGCTTCGCCTCCGTCTACCGCCAGTTCAAGGACATCAACACCTTCATGAGCGAGCTGAATAAGCTCCTCAGCGAGAAGTAAGTCACAGGATATTCTTCGCGCTGATCTGCTGTGTCTCCGCCACCATGCTCATGGCGGACCGCAGCTCCGCCAGCGCGGGGCGCAGCTCGTCGTTTCCCGTGTCGCACAGCAGCGCGGCCCGCCGCAAAAGCGTCTCCGCGTCGTGGATGTCCTCGTGGGACACCACGATGTGCAGATACGCCTGATCGGCCTGCCACAGGGCCTCCAGCCGCGCCAGCGCTGCACCGGCGGTCTCCGTGTCGCCCATGGCCGCCGCACGGTCAGCCTCCGCCAGCTCCGCCTGCCACAGCGCGCACCGGCGGGTGAGGTGTACGGCGTTGCACACGGAGAACGCCAGCAGCACCGCCAGCACGAAAACAGGGATGCGTATGGCTTTCATCGTGCGTCCTCCTTCAGCTGGCATACCACGTTGCCGCCCTCGTCTACGGACAGGAGGAACACGTCCCGGGGATGCTTTATTTTTCGCTTCTGCAATTGCTGCCGCAGCCAGTTCTCATCCCGGCCGGCCTGCCGCAGGTTTTCCGCCATGACGCGGCCGTCGTTGATGACCACCGTGGGCAGCAGCACGTCATCCTCCACGGCAGCCGCCATCTGCTGCGCCGTCAGCGGCTGCCGGTCGGCCCGCAGCAGCACCGACAGGTGTCCGCTGGTCTCCAGCACCGCGTACTTCACGGTGTTGATGTCCAGCACGCCCTGCCCCCGCAGCTCCTCCATCAGCTCGTCCAGCGTCAGGCGGTTGTGGTGCATCACCTCCTGCCGGATGCGGCCATCCCTGATGACCAGCGCCGGCTCGCCGCATACCAGCGACCTGAACCGCACGTTCCGCAGGCTGGCGCAGCTGAACAGGGTGGACAGCGCGATCAGTGCCAGAATGGGCACCACGCCGTTGAGCAGCGGCAGCCCGAAGTCCTGCATGGGTACCGACGCCAGATCGGAGATCAGCAGCGTCAGCACCAGCTCGATGGGCTCCAGTTCACCGATCTGCCGCTTGCCGCTGAGCCGCAGACCCGCGATCAGCAGCAGGTACAGGATGATGGTGCGGAAAAACGCAGTTGCCAAGCGATACACGCCCTTTCCATAGGGTATTTCTCTCAGTATGCCCCTGCGGGCCGGAAATATGCCGCCCGCAGCGTTTGCATAGATACGCAGAATGTGAAAGGAGGATTCGGACACAGGTTCCGACACAAGCGCCATGCTCCCACGCGCCGGCGGATATTTTCCGCCAATACATCGTTGCAAAAGCTGGAAATACAGAAAGTATTCCTGCGCTTTTGCGCCTTGTCTTGACGAAAAATCTCTCGCCGGCAGGCCGGCGGATATTTTCCGCCGCCGTGGGATAACGAGGTGGGGAGCGATCGAAAATTCGGCGGATGCTCCTCCGCATCGTCCGGATGCGCACACAGCTCATAAATATGCGGGCGACCGCAAAACAGAGGGGCTGTGACCGGATGCGAAGACACAAATGGTCTGCGCGTTTGTTCTTCCGACAGAGATCATATCTTTCAGGAGGAAAATCAAATATGTGTGGAATCGTGGGATACGTGGGCGCGCAGGAAGCCGCCCCCATCCTGCTGGACGGCCTGCGTCGTCTGGAGTACCGCGGCTACGACTCGGCGGGCATGGCTGTCTGCGGCCCCGAGGGCTTGCAGGTCTGCAAGACCAGAGGCCGCCTGCAGGCGCTGGCCGATTTGACGGAGGAGGGCCGCACCCTCACCGGTACGCTGGGCGTGGGCCATACCCGCTGGGCCACCCATGGCGAGCCTAACGACATCAACGCCCATCCCCAGGTCAGCCAGAGCGGCCTGTTCGCCGTTGTCCACAACGGCATCATCGAGAACTACGCCCTGCTCCGCGCCCAGCTCACCGCCAAGGGCTACGCCTTCCGCTCCGAGACGGACACGGAGGTGGTAGCCCAGCTGCTGGACTACTATTACGCTGCCAGCCGCGACGTGTTCGAGGCGGTGAACAGCATGCTCTCCGCCGTGGAGGGCGCCTACGCGCTGGGCATCGTCTGCGCCGACGCGCCGGATCGTCTCATTGCCGCACGCAAGGACGCGCCGCTGCTGCTGGGCTACGGCGACGGAGAGAACTTCATCGCCTCCGATGTGACGGCGCTGCTGCGCCACACACGGGATATCGTGTACATGGACGACGGCGAGCTGGCCATCGTCACATGCGGCGGCATCCGCATCTATGACGAGCGCCGCCGCCCCATCGAAAAGGAGCATCACCACATCGACTGGGATGTGGACGCCGCGGAAAAAGGCGGCTACGACCACTTCATGCTCAAGGAGATCTACGAGCAGCCCGACGCCATCGCCCGCGCCATCACCGGCCGCATCCGGGACGGCCGCGTGGTGCTCAGCGACCTGACCATGACGGATCGTGAGATACGGGAGCTGGGCCGCGTGTGCATCGTGGCCTGCGGCTCCAGCTACCATGTGGGCATGGTGGGCAAGTACGTGCTGGAGCGCCTGCTTCGCCGCCCTGTGGAGGTGAGCCTGGCCTCCGAGTTCCGTTACAGCGACCCCATCGTGGGCAAGGGCGACCTGGTCATCGTCATCAGCCAGTCCGGCGAGACGCTGGACTCCATGGCCGCCCTGCGGGAGGCCAAGAAGCGCGGCGCCCGCATTTTGTCCATCGTTAACGTAGTAGGCTCCTCCATCGCCCGGGAGTCCCACGACGTGCTGTATACCTGGGCGGGGCCGGAGATCGCCGTGGCCACCACCAAGGCGTACAGCACCCAGATGGTGGTACTGAACCTGCTGGGCCTGTACTTCGGCGATATTTTAGGCACCGTGGACTTCGATACCTACACCGCCATGGTGCGGGGCATCGAGGCCCTGCCCGCCCAGATGGCCCATATCCTCTCCGACACCGCGGAGATACAGGCCGCGGCTCGGGAGTTGGCGGGCCATGAGCAGATCTTCTTCATCGGCCGCAATCTGGACTACGCCCTGTCGCTGGAGGGCAGCCTGAAACTGAAGGAAATTTCGTATATCCACTCCGAGGCCTACGCCTCCGGCGAGCTGAAGCACGGTACCATCTCCCTTATTGAGGAGGGCACTCCGGTGATCGCCGCCGCCACGTATATGCCCCTGTTCGACAAGGCCATGAGCAACGTGGTGGAGGTGCAGGCCCGGGGCGCCCGGGTGCTGGCCCTGACCACCGAGACCGGCGCGGAGCGGATGCACAGCCGCGTGGCCCGCATCCTTACCGTGCCGGAGACGGAGACCATGCTCCTGCCCCAGCTGGGCGTGGTGCCCCTGCAGCTGTTGGCCTACTATATCGCCCTGGCCCGTGGCTGCGACATCGACAAGCCCCGCAATCTGGCCAAAAGCGTCACCGTGGAATAACGCCCCAAAAGCAGCAGAAAAAGCAGCCCTCCGACACTTCAGAAGTGCCGGAGGGCTGCTTTTTTGTTTATTCCCAGACCAGCTCGGGATACTCCCGCGCCGCGCTGAAGCCGAAGCTGGAGCGCTCCTGCGCACTCAGCCCCGCGTCCAGCAGCGCACCGTACCGCAGTCCCGTCCGGTCGTAGACCTCCACCAGCGTCTGTTCGCCGCTGTAGTCGTTGGCGGCCAGCGCCAGCTTCCCGTCCTGCCAGCACATGGGCATGCGGTCCACCTCGTCCGTCAGATCGATGGTGGAGCTACCGTAGTACCACGCTTCCGCGGCATCCGTCAGCATGGCCGCGCCCCAGTCCAGCGTTCCATCGTCCTGCCATGTGGGCCACAGCAGCGGCGTGGTGAACTCCACGGCCCAGCCGCCGCCCTCCGGCAGCAGCACCACCAGCGTCTTGCCCGCAGCGGCCACCAGCAGGTCGTCCTCGCTGTGATAGGTCACGGTGGGGTAGTCCGACCGGCTCTCCTGATAGGCAAAGCCGGCTCCTGTGCCGACGGTGCCCTCCCAGTGCAGCAGCTCGCCCACCTCCGCCAGCGGGACGATCTGCTTGCAGCGGAAGTCCGCCGCGTCCAGAATGCGCAGCACGTACTGACCGTCCTCAGCGGTGGTCAGCAGCACCTCTGACCGGTCGCCGCTGTACTGCAAGCCCACCACCCGCTGCGCGGCGATGTCCAGCTCACACACCAGCTGCGCGTTGTCCGCATCCACCCGCGTGTAGGTGTAGCCGCCTCCGGCCCGGCTGGTGCCGCTCTCCTTGATGAACGGGATGTACCACAGCCCGAAGCCCTCCGGCGCCCATTCCGCCTTGGGTTCCGCGTCGGGGGAAAAGCCCACCGTCACCAGCGTACCGCTCTCGCACCCCAGCGACAGCGGCGTGAACCGGTTCTGGGTGCGCAGCCGCGTGTCACCCGTGAGATACATCTCTCCGGAGGAGCCGGTAACGACGCTGGGCTCCATCCAGTCCGCATCCCCCACCGGGATGCGCAGCCTGTCGAACATGGGGAACGTCAGCTCATCGTAGTCGCTGTAGTCGTCAAACAGCTGCCCCACGCTGTGCGCATCGGACGCCAGGTACAGGGGATACGCCTCATAGTACTCCCGCAGCATTACCCGCTCGGCGTAGCTGCTTTCGTAGCCGTCCTCACGATTCCGGGCCTCCGCGGCCTGCCGCAGGTGCGCACCCAGCGCATCCTCCCGCCGGATCGCCGCATTGATGTACCGCGTGTTGAAGCTCTCCCACGATGGACGATCCGTTACATCGTCATACTGGGTGTAGGCGTTGTTGTAGACCCGCATGGCAAAGGACTCCTCCGACTCCCACGTATTGGCCCCCACGTCGTACACCGTGTCCCACCGCAGGCAGCTGCCGAACCGCGCGGCGGTGCGGAAGCGCAGGCCCTCCGCCGCTGCGGCGTCGCCGTGGGAGAGAACGGCGGTGTAGGGCGTCGGCACGGCGGTGGCGTCCAGCGCCGTATTGGCCGCCGTCAGTACCGCCGCCGCCAGCACCAGCATGGCCGCCGCGGCCGCAAGGCTCTGTTTCATGCGTCCTCGCCCTCCTCTCCGTCCGTCAGGGCATCCAGCGCCTGACTGACACGCTCCGGCCGGTAGTGATATGTCTCCTTGATATAGCCCATCAGATCCCTGCCGGACTCCTCCAGCTCCTCGGCGGAGCAGTCCCCCACGATGCCGCCCTCGCGGATGAGTACGGCCCGGGAGATGCAGTCCTTCACCTCCTCGATGAGATGGGTGCTCAAAAGCACCGTCTCCCGCTCCGTCAGGATGCCCAGCAGCACCTTGTAGAAGTCCTCGCGGTTGAAGATGTCGTTTCCGGCGAAGGGCTCATCCATCAGGATGTAGTCCGCGCCCTGCGACAGCGCCATGATGACCTCGAACTGGTTCTGCATACCGGCGGAGAAGCTGCGCAGCTTCTTGTCCGTGGGCAGATCGAAAAACTCCATCAGCCCATGGAACCGCTTGTCGTTGAAGCGGGGAAAGTGGGCGGCGTAGAAGTCCCGATGGGCTGCCGCCGTCAGCCCGGGGAAAAACGAGTGCTCGCAGGTGGCAAAGCTGAGCCGGTCGATGTTGGTGCGGTCGATGGCGGTGCCGTCCAGCGTCACGGTGCCCTCGTGCCGCACAAGACCCAGCACGCACTTCATCAGCGTGGTCTTGCCCGCGCCGTTCTCCCCGAACAGCCCCACGATCTGCCCCTGTGGCAGCGTCAGGGATACATCGTGCAGCGCCTCCTTGGAACCGTATTTCTTGCTGATATGGCTGATCTCAAGCATATGTGATCCCTCCTTAACCGTAGTAGTGCGAATAGGGCGACGCGGCAATGGCGTTCATGACCCGCTGGATATTCTCCGCCGTGGGAATGCACTGCTCCGGCGTGATGAACCGCCACGCCAGATAGCACAGCCCCAGCACCACCGCCGCCGCGGCCACGGCGCACACCGCCCAGACCAGCGGCGCGGTCCACACCTGCCGCCGCAGGGTCTGCCGCCCATCGGGCAGACGGCGCATCAGGTAGATGCTGCGCCCGCCCAGATAATAGGAGCTGTACAGCATCACGGCGGACAGCAGCGCCAGCAGCACCACCACGCCGAACACGATGACCACCGGCTCCACATAGGCGGAGAAGGGGCCCATCAGCGCCGTGTCCATCAGCCGTCCGTCCCAGTAGAACATGCCGCGGTAGGTCGCGGCGTAATGCACGGTGAAGTCGATGGCAGCCGTCAGTGCGCCGATGGCCAGACTGCCGACGATGATGCCCTGCATGGTGTCCGCCGGTACGTTGGGGGGCAGGACGTGCTCAAGCATCCTGCCGCACGCGGAAGTCCTGTTTTTCGGCATCCTCCGTCTCTCCTTTCTGCAGCAGCACCACGCAGAGTCCCGCGCCCGCTGCGGCCACAAAAGCCCATATGAATGTGGAGGCAGCGCCCATCCGCGGGAAGAAGCCGCCGATGGTCAGTGCCAGCGCCGCAATAGGCGCGATGCTGAATTTCCCCTGACGCTGGGCCTGGGAGAACCGCGCCGCCGCCGCGGCGCACAGCGCCAGCAGCAGTCCGTCCTCCGCCCACACCAGCGTGTCCCGCACGGGCATCAGATGGTGCAGGAAGCTGCTGGCATACACCGCCAGCAGCAGCGTCTGCCGCCCGGGCGTGTATAATGCGTTGTCCGGTACGATGTTCCGGATGCGCAGCTGCAATACCAGCACCGTCACCGCCGCCATCACCGCCCAGTAGAACAGCAGGCACACGGCGTTCAGCACCATCCACCACAGGTTGGCCGCGCCCTCGCCGATGCGCAGCCGCCGCATGGTCAGATCCGTCTTTGTTCCGTAGCCGCAGCCGTTGAGACTCAGCACCGCCATCACACCCGCCAGTCCCACGGCGCACACCACCGTGGCGCCGGTACGGGATGGCAGATAACAGTAGTCGCTGGGAGTATATGTCTCCACGACCTCCCCGTCGGGGTATACCGTGGACTGGCTGGGCGTCTGCGCCGGCACCAGATACAGCAGCGCGCCTGCCAGTGCCGCCGTCAGCACCGTGATGAGCAGTATGCGGCCCACCGCGCCTCGGGCCGCCAGTCCCAGTACGGATAAATGCTTTCTCATACCTCCACTCCCTCCTTGTCATACAGTGCGTCCAGCAGGCGGTGGGCCTCCTCGCGGCTCAGCCCCATGCGCCGTGCCGCGTCCACCATGGCCTGCATCTCCGTCTCCAGCATCGTCTGCCGCAGGGCTTCGATCTGCTGCGGCGACGCCTGGATACAGCTCTTGGCTCCGGCACGGGACGTGGCCAGCCCCTCGTCCTCCAGCAGCTTGAAAGCCTTCTGCACGGTGTTGGGATTCACTGCCAGCAGCGCAGACACCACCCGCCGCGACGGCAGCTCGTCGCCGTCCTGTATGGTGCCTGCCGCCAGCCCCTGCTGGATGTATCGGACGATCTGGAGATAGATGGGGGTGCCGTCCGTCTGTCGGAAGTCCTGAAATGAGATCACGCGCCTCGCCTCCTTTCTGCGAAACTGTATTAGCTGTGTAATACGGTCGTTAACTGTATTATACGAATAACACAGTCTGCTGTCAACCCCAAAAATTAAAAAAGTCATAAGCTCCGGCGGCTTGCCACCGGCCCTCCTGTCGGGTATAATAAACTGGCAGCGAAGAAGCAGGGGAGGGGAGCGCCATGTACCGTATTTTCATCGTGGAGGACGACGCCGCCATCGCACAGGCCGTCTGTGAACAGGCGGAGTCCTGGGCGCTGGAGGCCCGCTGCGTCTCGGATTTCCGCCGCGTGGCGGAGGAGGCCGCGGCCTACGGCCCGCACCTCATTCTGCTGGACATCTCTCTGCCGTTTTTCGACGGCTACCACTGGTGCCGCCAGATCCGCCGCACCAGCCGCGTGCCCATCATCTTCCTGTCCTCGGCGGCGGACAATATGAACATCGTCATGGCCATGAACATGGGCGCCGACGATTTCATCGCCAAGCCCTTTGACCGGAACGTGCTGATGGCCAAGGTGCAGGCCCTGCTGCGCCGCACCTACGACTTTGCGGTGCAGCCGCCGGTGCCGGTGTGCCGCGGGGCCCGCCTGCGCACGGACGTGCAGAAGCTGGAGTACGGCGGCGCGTCCGTCGACCTGACGAAAAACGAGTACCGCATCCTGCTGTGCCTTATGGAGCGGGCGGGACAGGTGGTCAGCCGTGAAAAGCTGATGCAGACCCTGTGGGAGACGGACAGCTTCGTGGACGAGAATACCCTGACGGTCAACGTCAACCGCCTGCGCAGGAAGCTGGCCGCCTCGGGGCTGGAGGATTTCATCACCACCCGCCACGGCGTGGGCTATCTGGTGGCGCAGGACTGACACAGGACTGACATAAGGAGAACTATGGAATTTTTCAGGCGCTACCTCCGCCAGCACCGTCTGGCGATATTACTGTTTATCCTGAGCTGGGGCCTGCTGGCGGCCGGCTTTGCCCTGTATGGCCTGCCGCTGGCGGCAGTGGCCTATCCTGCGTTATTGAGCCTGCTGCTGTGTCTGGCCGCCGCAGTCTGGGACTATACCCGTACCCTCCGCCGCCACCGGAAGCTCTCGGAGCTCCAGACGGCGGCTAACGCCCAGCTTATGGACCTGCCGGAACCCGCCTCCATTGGGGAGGGCGACTGCATGGCCGCCATCGCCGCCCTGCGCCGCGCCGCATCGGAGCGGGAGACGGCCGACGCCGCCCGTTATCGGGAGATGGTGGACTACTACACCGCCTGGGTCCATCAGATCAAGACCCCCATCGCCGCCATGCGCCTGACCCTCCAGCCGGACGACACCCCCAATGCCCGCCGGCTCATGAGCCAGCTGCTGCGCATCGAGCAGTACGTGGACATGGTGCTGATGTACCTGCGCCTGGACGAGGGGACCAGCGACTATGTGATCCGCGCCTGCGATCTGGACGGCATCATCCGCCAGAGCCTGCGGAAATTCGCGGGGGAATTCATCGACCGTAAGCTCACCCTGCACTATGAGCCGCTGCATCTGTCGGTGGTGACAGACGAGAAGTGGCTGGGCTTCGTGGTGGAGCAGGTGCTGTCCAATGCCCTGAAATACACGCCGGAGGGCGGCAGCATCACCATCGACGCGGAGGCCCCTGCCACCCTCTGCATCCGCGACACCGGTATCGGCATCACGGCGGAGGATCTGCCCCGCATCTTCGACCGCGGCTACACCGGCCGCAACGGCCGCACCTACCGGCAGGCCAGCGGTATCGGCCTGTACCTCTGCCGCCGCATCTGCCGCGACCTGGGGCATACCATCACCGCATCGTCTGCGGCAGGGGAGGGCACCGTGCTGCGTCTGGACCTGAGCCGCCGTACCGGCCCTCTGGAGTGAGCGTCTGAAATCTTACAATTCTGTTAGAATACGGGCGGGAAATGTAAGCCAACGCTATGGCAGCCGTTTCCCGCCCCTGCTATACTGTGACCTGCAAACAAAAGGAGGTCGTTTTTATGTCGATTCTGGAAGTCAGCGGTCTGCGCAAGGTGTATACCACCCGCTTCGGCGGCAGCCGCGTGGAGGCCCTGCACAACGTGGAGTTCACGGTGGAGCAGGGCGAATATGTGGCCATCATGGGCGAATCCGGCTCCGGCAAGACCACGCTGCTGAACATTCTGGCGGCGCTGGATACCCCCACCGCCGGCACGGTGCGTCTGGACGGACGTGACCTGTCCGCCGTGAAGGAGGCGGATGCCGCCGCCTTCCGCCGTGACCATCTGGGCTTCGTGTTTCAGGAGTTCAACCTGCTGGATACCTTCTCGCTGGAGGACAACATCTATCTGCCGCTGGTGCTGGCGGGCCGCCCGTACAGCGAGATGCGTGACCGCCTGCGTCCTCTGGCGGACCAGCTGGGCATCGCGGACCTGCTGAAAAAGTACCCCTACGAGGTGTCCGGCGGCCAGAAGCAGCGCGCCGCCGTGGCCCGCGCACTTATCACCCAGCCCCGCCTGCTGCTGGCGGACGAGCCCACCGGCGCGCTGGACTCCCGGGCCACCGATGAGCTCCTGACGCTGTTCGGCGACGTGAACCGCCGGGGCCAGACCATTCTCATGGTCACCCACTCCGTCAAGGCGGCCAGCCGCGCCGGCCGCGTGCTGTTCATCAAGGACGGCGAGGTGTTCCATCAGGTCTACCGCGGCGACAGCAGCGACGCCGGCTTCTATCAGGTCATCTCCGACACCCTGACCATGCTGCAGGCAGGCGGTGACGCACGATGAACCGCGGATTTTACCCCCGTCTGGCGTGGACGGGCATGAAGCAGAACCGCCGGCTGTACCTGCCGTACCTGCTGACCTGCACCGGCGTCACCGCCGTGTTCTACATCCTCATGGGCCTGTCGGTGTCCTCTGTACTGCCTCAGATGTCCGGCGGCCGCAGCACGGCCCTGATTATGAGCCTTGGCAGCATGGTCATCGCTTTTTTCGCCCTGATCTTCCTCTTTTACACCCATTCGTTCCTGATTCGCCGCCGCAGCCGGGAGTTTGGCCTATACAACGTGCTGGGTATGGGCAAGGGCAACATCGCCCGCATCCTGCTGTGGGAGACGCTGCTCTCCTGCGGCGCCACCACCCTCATCGGTCTGGCGCTGGGCATCCTGCTGTCCAAGCTGGCGGAGGTGGCCCTGCTGAATCTCCTCCACCTCCGGGTCACCTACACCTTCACCGTCAGCATTCCCTCGCTGCTTCTGACGCTGGGCCTGTTCGCCGCCATCCACGCCCTGATCTTCCTGCGCTCCCTGTGGGAGCTGCACCGCGTCAGCGCCGTGGCCCTGCTGCGCAGCGAGTCCGTAGGCGAGAAGCCGCCCCGCGCCAGGTGGGCGCTGGCCGTGCTGGGCATCGCCCTGCTGGGCGGCGCGTACTGGCTGGCCGTGTCCATCCGCGAGCCGCTGGAGGCACTGACCTGGTTCTTCGTGGCGGTCATCATGGTCATCGTGGGCACGTACCTGCTGTTCATCGCCGGCTCCGTGGCCCTGTGCCGCATGCTCCAGAAGAACCCCCGCTACTACTATCAGCCCCGCCACTTCGTGTCCGTCTCCTCCATGGCCTACCGCATGAAGCGCAACGGCGCGGGCCTTGCCAGCATCTGCGTGTTGGCCACCATGGTGCTGGTGATGCTCTCCTCCACCACCTGCATGTACTACGGCGTGGAGGACGCCCTGCGCCAGCGCTACCCCCGTGACATCGGCGTGGAGTGCTATTTCGGCGACCGGCTGGACCAGATGGACGAAGCGCATCTGGACATCCTCCGCGCCGCCGTGGCGGACGCCGCGGACGCCATGGGCTCCTCCCGCGACAATGTGCAGGATTACCGCGCCGCATGGCTCTACGGCATACTGACGCCGGATGGCGCATTGCGCAGCGCCAGCGACAGCGGCAGCCTGGCTTCGGAGATGACCCGCGTGACCCTGATCCCTCTGTCGGACTACAACGCCCTTACGGGCACAGAGCTGACGCTGTCGGACGGCGAGGTCTATGTCTACGGCCACCGCATGACCTACACGGCCCCGCAGTTCACCGTGGGCGATACCACATGGCGCGTGAAGTCCCTGCTGGACCGCTGCACCGTCAATGGCGCCTCCGCCGCCGATGTCACCCCGTCCCTCTACGTGGTGGTGCCCGACTTCGAAAGCGCCGCCCGGCTGCTGCTGGATCTGTCCGCCAACAGCGACCTGTCCGTCCAGCTTCGTTGGTACTACCAGTTCGACAGTGACCTGCCTGATGACGCGCAGCACAGCGGCTCCGCCTCCTATGGGACGGACGGCGTGCCTGCGAGCCTGACGGACGCGCTGCAATTGGCCCTGTACAACGTCAACGCGGAGACCGACCTCACCACCGGCTGGGAGGTGGAGTCTCTGGCGGCCAACCGCAGCGACTTCTACGGCGCCTACGGCGGCCTGTTCTACCTGGGCATCATGCTCAGCGCGGTGTTCTCGCTGGCCGCCGTGTCCATCATCTACTACAAGCAGGTCTGCGAGGGCTACGAGGACCAGAGCCGCTTCGCCATCATGCAGAAGGTGGGCATGACGAAGCAGGACATCCGCCGCAGCATCAACTCCCAGCTGCTCACCGTGTTCTTCCTGCCCATGGCCCTGTCCGGCGTCCACCTGTGCTTCGCCTTCCCCTTCATCCACAAGCTCCTGCTGCTGTTCAACCTCAGCAACACCTCGCTGCTCATCGGCACCACCGTCGTCTGCTACGTGGCCTTCGCCCTGCTGTATACGCTGGCCTATAAGCTGACCTCCAATGCCTACTACCACATCGTCAGCGGCGCGGCGGAGCGTGAATAAACAAAAAAGCACCCTCCGGCCAACAGGCCGGAGGGCGCTTTGCACTCACTCCTCGGTGAAGTGTACGTGGTTGAAGATGTGATCCTGACAGAAGCAGTGGTAGCCCGCGCACTTGCTGCAATAGCGGAACTGCAGATCGGGGTAGTCGGTGTCGGTGCGGCCGCACACGGCGCACTTGTGGTGATAGCCCTTTTCCTTCTCCTGCTGCTTTACCGCCTGCTTGAACTGCACGGTCCTGGGGCTGTACTGCTGCCTGGTGCGGTTGGCCAGATAGTGTACCTCCGGCCAGATGAACACGGCGAAGTTCAGCAGCGCCACCACCGGCAGCACCACGCCTGCCCAGTTGTGCTGGCCAATGGCGCGGATGATGTCGAAGGCGAACAGCGCGCCGTCCAGATACGCCAGCCACTTCATCTTCACGGGCAGGAAGAACATGAACAGCACCGTGGTGTCGGGAAACAGCATGGCGAAGGCGAAGAACATGGACAGGTTCACGTAAGTGGTGCCCGCCACGCTGATGAAGTTGTTGCCGGTGATAAGGCTGGCCAGAATGGCGCCGATCACCGTCAGGAGCATACCGCTGAAGTAGTAGAGATTGAACTTGGCGGTGCCCCACTGCTGCTCCAGTGTGGAGCCGATCCAGTAGTAAAAGTACAGGCTGATGATGAGCATCAGCGGGGAGCTGGCGCTGGGATAGAAGATGAATGTCACGATGCGCCAGATCTCGCCGTGGAGCAGACCGTTCAGGTTGAATTTGAGAAAGTCCAGCGCGGCGGGATTGGTGTACATTGTCAGCATGGACAGGATATACACCGCCGCGTTGCCGATGACGATGACGCGCATCAGATTGGGAATACCAAAGCGGGGGTGGGCGGCGCAGAAGCGCTGCACCCCGTCATAGAGCTTTTTCAAGGGGAACGTCCTCCTGTATCAATTCAAGTAACGCCTATTGTAGCGCATAGGACGAAAAAAGTCATGTCATTTTTTTGAACAATAAAAAAGTTTCCGGAAAGTGGATAATTTGCGGTTTTTACGGGAAATCTATTGACAACCGCGAAAAATGTGCTATGATACGTATACAAGTGAATACCTTATCAAGAGTGGCGGAGGGACCGGCCCGATGAAGCCACGGCAACCTGTTTTTTCAAGGTGCCAAATCCGGCGAACGAATCGAAAGATGAGGGAAGGCAAGAAAGCTTCAGCACTCTGTCGGTTCGGACAGAGCGCTTTTTTATTGCGTGTTCCCAAAAGAAAGGAGAAATTTATCATGGCAAGACATCTGTTTACTTCCGAATCCGTTACCGAGGGGCATCCCGATAAGATCTGCGACCAGATCTCCGACGCGGTGCTGGACGCGATCTTTGAGCAGGACCCCAACGGCCGCGTGGCCTGCGAGACCTGCGCCTCCACCGGCCTGATCCACATCATGGGCGAGATCACCACCAGCTGCTACGTGGATATCCCCAAGATCGCCCGTCAGGTGGTGCTGGACATCGGCTACGACCGCTCCCAGTACGGCTTTGACGGCAACACCTGCGCCGTTATCACCAACATCGACGAGCAGTCCGGCGACATCGCGCTGGGCGTGGACAAGAGCTACGAGGCCAAGGCCAGGGGCGAGAGCGAACTGGACAACGGCGCCGGCGACCAGGGCATGATGTTCGGCTACGCCTGCGACGAAACGCCGGAGCTGATGCCTCTGGCGATCTCCATCGCCCAGAAGATGGCCAAGCGCCTGACCGACGTGCGCAAGCAGGGTCTGGTGGACTACCTGCGTCCCGACGGCAAGACCCAGATCACCGTGGAGTACGGTGACGACGGCGCCCCCATCCGCGTGGACACCGTGGTGCTGTCCACGCAGCACAGCCCCGACGTGTCTCTGGAGCAGATCCGCAAGGACATGATCGAGCTGGTCATCAAGCCCACCGTTCCCGCCGACCTGCTGGACGATGGGACTAAGATCTACGTCAACCCCACTGGCCGCTTCGTCAACGGCGGTCCCGCCGCCGACACCGGCCTCACCGGCCGCAAGATCATTGTGGACACCTACGGCGGCAGCGCTCCTCACGGCGGCGGCGCCTTCTCCGGCAAGGACCCCACCAAGGTGGACCGCTCTGCGGCCTACGCCGCCCGCTGGGTAGCCAAGAACGTGGTGGCCGCGGGTCTCGCCCGGAAGTGCCAGGTCCAGCTGGCCTACGCCATCGGCGTGGCCCGTCCCGTCAGCGTGCTGGTGGAGACCTTCGGCACCGGCGTCGTTGCCGATGACAAGCTGGAGGCCGCTGTGGAGCAGGTCTTTGACCTGCGCCCCACCGCCATCATCCGCGATCTGGACCTGCGCAAGCCCATCTACCGCCAGCTGGCGGCCTACGGCCACATGGGCCGCGAGGAGCTGGGCGTGTCCTGGGAAAAGACCGACCGCGTGGACGCCCTGAAGGCGGCGCTGGGCCTGTAAAAATCCGTAAAAAAGAGTCCCGCAGCGTATGCTGCGGGACTCTTTTTTACTTGTCGCGGCATTGAAGCCCCAGCTGATAGAAGGCCACGGCGCTGGCCGCCGCCACATTCAGACTGTCCACTCCGTGGGTCATGGGGATCATCACCGTATAGTCGCACTGCGCGATAGTGCCGTCCGCCAGTCCGTCACCCTCGGTTCCCAGCACCACGGCCAGCTTTTCGGCGCACAGCAAACGGGGATCGTCCAGCCGCAGAGAGTCCTGCCGCAGCGCCATGGCTGCCGTGACGAAGCCCATTTCACGGAGCGTCTCCGTCCAGTCGCCCTCCTCCGGCAGATACGTCCACGGCACCAGAAACACGTTGCCCATGCTGACGCGGGAGGCCCGTCGGTACAGCGGGTCGCAGCCCTGCTGGGTCAGCAGCACCGCGTCCATGCCCAGCGCCGCCGCGCACCGGAAAATAGCTCCCACATTGGTGGGATTCATCACGTTTTCCAGCACGGCGATGCGCCGCGCTCCGGCGCAGACCTCCGCCACGGAGGGCAGTGCAGGCCGCCGCATGGCGCACAGCATGCCGCGTGTCAGGTGGAAGCCGGTGAGCTGCGTCAGTATCTCCAGCGGCGCGGTATAGACGGGAATGTCCGCATCGCAGCGGGCCAGAATTTCCGCGCCCTTGCCGGAAATGTGCTGGGGCTCCATGAGGAACGACACCGGCTGGCAGCCCGCGTCCAGCGCCCGCCCGATGACCAGCGGGCTTTCGGCAATAAACAACGCGTTGGCGGGGTCTGCGCGGTTTACCAGCTGGTTTTCCGTAGCGCGGGCATAAACATCCAGCTCCGGCGCAGCAAAATCGGTGATCTCGATGGTGCGGGCCATGGGGCCTCCTTCCTCCGTCAGGCGTTGAGGATGTGCATGAACTCCTCGCCGGTGATGGTCTCCTTTTCGTACAGGTGCTTGGCCAGCTCGTCCAGCTTGCCGCGGTTGTCAGTGAGGATCTTCAGCGCCTTCTCGTGCTGCTGCTTCACCAGAGCCACCACCTGCTGGTCGATCTTTGTCTGGGTATCGGCGGAGCAGGCCAGGGACGTGTCGCCGCCCAGATACTGGTTGGTCACGGTCTCCAGCGCCACCATGCCGAAATCATCGCTCATGCCGTAGCGGGTGATCATGGCGCGGGCCAGCTTGGTGGCCTGCTCAATGTCATTGGAGGCGCCGGTGGTGATGGAGCCGAACACCGTCTCCTCGGCGGCACGGCCGCCGGTGAGGGTGGCGATCTTGTTCTCCATCTCCTCCTTGGTCATCAGATAATGGTTGCCCTCCTCCACCTGCATGGTGTAGCCCAGCGCGCCGGAGGTGCGGGGCACGATGGTGATCTTCTGCACCGGCGCGGAGTGGGTCTGCAGGGCCGCCACCAGCGCGTGGCCGATCTCGTGGTAGGACACGACCTTCTTCTCGTGGTCGGTCATGATGGCGTTCTTCTTCTGATAGCCGGCGATGACCACCTCGATGCTCTCCTCCAGGTCCGCCTGGGTAGCGAAGCGGCGTCCGTCACGGACGGCGCGGAGGGCGGCCTCATTGACGATGTTGGCCAGCTCTGCACCGGAAGCGCCGGAGGCCATGCGGGCCACCTTGTTGAAGTCCACATCCTCGGCGATTTTGATCTTCTTGGCGTGGACCTTCAGAATATCCTCGCGGCCCTTCAGATCCGGCAGCTCCACCGGTACGCGGCGGTCGAAGCGGCCCGGACGGGTCAGAGCGGGGTCCAGAGACTCGGGGCGGTTGGTGGCCGCCAGAATGATGACGCCGTTGTTGCCCTCGAAGCCGTCCATCTCGGTGAGCAGCTGGTTCAGGGTCTGCTCCCGCTCGTCATTGCCGCCGTACTGGCCGCCGCTGCGCTTCTGGCCGATGGCGTCGATCTCATCGATGAACACGATGCAGGGGGCCTTCTCCTTGGCCTGGGTAAACAGATCGCGCACCTTGGAAGCGCCCATGCCCACGAACATTTCCACGAACTCGGAGCCGGAGATGGAGAAGAACGGCACGTTGGACTCACCGGCCACGGCCTTGGCCAGCATGGTCTTACCGGTGCCCGGAGGGCCCACCAGCAGGATGCCCTTGGGCATGGATGCGCCGATCTCTTTGTACTTGGTGGGGTCGTGGAGGTAGTTTACGACCTCCTGAAGGTTCTCCTTGGCCTCGTCCTCACCGGCCACATCGGCAAAGCGGATGCCCTCGGAGGACTGGACGTAGACCTTGGCGTTGGACTTGCCCATGCCGAACATCATGGAGTTGCCGTCCCCGCCCATTTTCTTCATCATATTGCGGGAAATGAGCTGGCCGATGCCGATAAAGAGGATCAGCGGCAGCACCCAGCCCAGAATGCTCATCAGCAGGGAGGTCTGCTCCACCTCCTCGCCGGTGGTGGAGATGCCCGCGTCCAGCAGACGCTGCACCAGTCCGTCATCGGGGACGATGGCCGTTTTATAGATGGTCTTATTGTCCTTGTCGGTGAACAGGATGCGGTTGCTCTGCTCCTGTATCTCCACCTGCCCGATCTCTTTCTGCTCCGTCATGGTGACGAAGGTGTTGTAGTCCACCTCACGGATCTGGTGCTCCGTCAGCCAGGGCATAGCCAGCAGGTTGAACAGCAGCAGCACCAGCATCGCAATAATGTAATAGTAGAGCAAAGGCTTCTTGGGGGTCTTGACCTCTCTCATACAAGCGCCTCCTTGCAGACGTATTATTCAAAGTATTATAGCCGCGCCGTACCGTAAAGTCAAAGGGCACAGCGCAAAAAACCTGTAAATTTTTCCTGAACACCGGCGTATCCGGGACTTATTGTATATTTTGTGAACAGACTTTGCTACTTTTATGAACATTAGCACTCTCATATTGACAGTGCTAAAATTGGCGCTATAATGAAGCCGAACCTTGAGAGAGGGGCGAGCAAGCGGCCCCGCCGGAGAGGTTCGGAGTTGTTGATGCAATGAGGGTAATATAGTGGGCGGCGGCCACCCGGTCCGCCGCGATACGAATGGAGGTATGACATATGTTGCCCAGCATTTTTGGTGAGAACCTGTTTGATGATTTCTTTTCTGATCCGTTTGGCATGATGGTGTCCCAGGGCCGCGACCCGCTGTACGGCAAGCACGCCAAGAACCTGATGAAGACCGATGTCCGCGAGACGGAGGGTACCTACGAGCTGGATGTGGACCTGCCCGGCTTCACCAAGGACGAGGTGAATGTGGAGCTGAAGAACGGCTATCTGACCATCCAGGCCGCCAAGGGCCTGGACAAGGATCAGACCGATAAGAAGGGCAAGTACATCCGTCAGGAGCGCTGCGCCGGCGCATGCAGCCGCACGTTCTACGTGGGCGATGGTGTGGAGCCCGAGGATGTCACCGCCAAGTTTGAAAACGGCATCCTGCAGCTGTCCATCCCCAAGGAGGCCAAGAAGCAGCTGCCCAAGAATACCAGCGTCACCATCGGCTGACGTGAACAGGCAAAAAAGAATGACCCGCCTCGGCGGGTCATTCTTTTTGCGCTTTTTACCAGATCTGCGCGGCCACGATGTTCTTTTTGTAGCTGATGCGGAAGTAGAAGAACTCCGCTATGCCGGTGATGAACCAGGAGAAGATATACAGCAGGTACAGAGACGGCACCGTGTGGAAGTAGGCGAACACCGTGTAGATCCACACCACGCGGAACACGCAGGAGCCCATGATGACCACGATGGTGGGGATGATGCTCTTGCCGATGCCGCGGGAGGCGGCGATGCTGTTGTCCATCAGCGGGGCTATGGCGTAGGAGAAAGCCATGATCCGCAGACGGTCCATGCCGGCGTCGATGACGGCGGGCTCGTTGGCGAACAGGGACAGGAACTGCCGGCCGAACAGCAGCATCATCGCGCCAAAAATGGCGCCGGTGAAGATGCCGTACAGCGTGCAGATGTGATAGCTCTTAAGGATACGCTCCTTATGGCCCGCGCCCCAGTTGCGACTGACGAAGCTGGCGCAGGCGGTGTAGAACGCCGCCATCATGTTGAACACCAGAGTATCGGCGTTGGCGGCGGCAGCCGCGCCGGAGACGGTGATCTCGTCGAAGGAGTTCAGACCTGCCTGCACGAACAGGTTGGCCAGGGCGAAGATGGCGTTCTGCAGGCCGGAGGGGACGCCGATCATCAGGATGCGCTTGACCGCCGCCTTGTGGAGCCGCAGCTTCCGCATCTCCAGGCGGCAGGCGTCCTTCCGCCGCAGCAGGTGGACGACGATCAGGACGGCGGACACCCACTGGGCGATGGCGCTGGCGATGGCTACGCCCTCGGCGGACATCCGGCAGCCGATGACGAACACCAGGTTCAGAATGACGTTCAGCACACCGGCCACGGACAGGTAGATCAGGGGGCGCTTGGTATCGCCGGTGGCGCTGAGGATACCGTTGCCGCAGTTGTAGATGCCGATGCCGGGCAGGCCCAGCGCATAAATACGCAGGTACAGCACGGCGCCGGGAAGGAACTCCTCCTTGGTGTTCAGCAGGCGCAGCATAGGCTCGGCAAAGAACGCGCAGATCAGGCACACCAGCACGCCTGCGCCCGTGCAGATCAGCAGGGAGGAGTGGGTGGTGCGCTCCACGTTCTCGCTGTCGCCGATGCCCAGCCAGCGGGCCACCGACACATTGACACCGGCGCCCATGCCGATGAGCAGGCCGGTGAACAGGGACACCAGCGTGGTGGTGGAGCCCACGGCGCCCAGCGCAACATAGGTATTATAGGCATATTTACCGGCGATGGCCACATCGCTGAGGTTGAACAGCACCTCCAGCACCTGGGTCAGCATCAGCGGCAGGCTGAACAGCAGAATATTTTTCCACAGAGACCCGCTGGTCATCTCAATGCTTTTCATACGGCTTTCCTCACTCCCAAATGTTCCTTTTTTTATATAAAGCGCACCAGTTTCTTTACATGGCTGCAAGAGCTGAGTATATCACCGGCGCGGGGGCAAAGCAAGCATATTTACCAACAGACTTTCCAATGAAAAAACGGGGCCGATTGTGCAGAATGTACCCCTATACGGGAAAAGAGGTGGATTTTTACGGCGCTGATGTGCCGGTTTTTGAAATTTTCGCCTGCGTCTTGCAGAGAGGGGCGGGATGTGCTATCCTAAAAACAGCGAAAAGAAAAGGAGAGCGCTATGAAGCTGGTTCTGATCGACATCGACAACACCCTGCTGGATTTTGACGCCTACATCCGCCGGACCATGGAGGAGGGCTTCGCCCACTTCGGCCTGCGGCCCTACGAGCCGTGGATGTACGATGTGTTCCACCGCGAGAACAACAAGCTCTGGCGGCGGATCGAGGAGGGCACCCTGACGTTTCCGGAGCTGGAGAAGATCCGGTGGAACAACGTGTTCGCCGCGCTGGACATGGACTTCGACGGCGTGGTGTTCGAGAAATATTTCCGCACCGCCCTGCACGAGAGCGCCATCCCCGTGAACGGGGCGCGAGAGCTGCTGGAGGCACTGCGGGGCAGGTATCTGCTGGCCGCCGCCAGCAACGGCCCCTATGAGCAGCAGCTCCACCGGCTGGCTCTGGCGGGTATGAAGGACTTCTTCGACTGGTTCTTCATCTCCGAGCGCATCGGCGCGTCCAAGCCGTCGAAGCTCTTTTTCGATGAGGCGTTCCGGCAGGTCAACGAGGGCCGTGAGACGCCTATCCTGCCGGAGGATACCGCCATCATCGGCGACTCTCTGACCTCCGACATGGCCGGCGGCAGGGGGTGCGGACTGAAAACCGTATACTACCGCCGTCCGGGGGCCGCGCCCGCCAATGACAGCGTGGACGTAACGGCGGAGGACCTGCGGGACATCCCCGCGCTGCTGCAATAAGCTGCGAACAAACGAACGGGGCGCATGCCATTGGCATGCGCCTCGTTTTATTGCGCTCTCGGAGTCAGCAGCGCCTTACGGTGCCGCAGGTAATAGCCGTATCCGGCGGCGTCCGCCAGGAACCAGCCGATGGGGATGGCGGCCCAGATGCCCACTTCGCCCACCGGCCCCGCCAAGGCGTAGGCCAGAGCCACGCGGGTGCCCAGGGAGACGACTGTCAGCACCACGCTCATGCCGGGCCGCTGCACGGCGCGGTAAAAGCCGTACAACAGGAACAGGCAGCCGATACCGGCGTAGAACGTGCCCTCAATGCGGAGGTAGCGGACGCCGCAGGCGATGACCTCCGTATCGCCCGCCTGAACGAAAAGACCCATCAGCGGCCGGGCGAATACCACCACCAGCGCCGCTACGGCGCAGGAGAAGGCGGCGCTCACCGCCGTGGCCTGCCGCAGGCCCTGCCGCAGCCGGTCGGACTGCCCCGCGCCGTAGTTCTGGGCCGAGAAGGTGGAGAAGGCGTTGCCGAACTCCTGCACCGGCAGGTAGGCAAAAGCGTCGATCTTCACGGCGGCGGCAAAGGCCGCCATCACCACCGGCCCGAAGCTGTCCACCAGACGCTGTATCAGCAGGATGCCAAAGTTCATGGCCGACTGCTGCGCGCAGGTCAGCAGCGACAGATCCATCAGCTCCCGCAGGATATGCCGGTCGAACCGGAAGTCCGCCCGCCGCGGCAGCATGTGGCGGCAGCGCAGCAGGGCATAGATCGTCAGCCCCAGCCCCGCAGCGTACTGGGCGATCACCGTGGCCGCTGCCGCGCCGGACACGCCCCACCGCAGCACCAGTACGAACAGAAGGTCCAGCCCCACGTTCAGCAGGGCCGCGCCGCCCAGAAACCACAGCGGTGCGGCGGAGTTGCCCGCCGAGCGCAGCAGGCAGGCGAAGAAGTTATAGAGGAACGTGGCCGCCAAACCTACAAAAATGATGCGCAGATAACCGGCCATGTCGCCGTACAGCGAATCGGGCACCTGCAAAAACCGCAGGATGGGGTCCAGCAGGACGTATACCAGCGCCGTCACCGCCGCCGTCACTCCGCCGATGAGGCAGAGGGCCAGCGCCGCCGCCCGATGCAGAGACGCCATGTCCTTCCGGCCCAGATAGATGGAGAACAGTGCCCCTGCGCCCATGGCCAGCCCCAGAAACACGGAGGTCAGGAACGTCATCAGCGTGAAGGCGGAGCCCACCGCTGCCAGGGCGTCGCGGCCCAGCGCACGCCCCACGATGAGAGTGTCCGCTACATTATACAGCTGCTGGAGAAGGCTTCCCACCATCATGGGCAGTGCGAACAGCAGCAGGCTGCGGGTGATGCCGCCGCGGGTCATGTCCCGATACATAAAAACTCCTCGTCAGGAAAGGACGGGGGCCGCAGGCTCCCGTCCTTCATCGTTGTTGTGCCGGCTCAATAGCCGTAGAGCATGGAGCGCTTGATGTCCGCCAGACAGTGAGCGCCGCACATGGCCATGGTGTCGGCCAGCTCGGCCTTCAGCTTGTCCACGTAGACCTGCACGCCCTCGAAGCCGCCGCCGTACACCATGTTCACGAAGGGACGACCGATGAGGACCGCGTCCGCACCCAGCGCCAGCGCCTTGAACACGTCCATGCCGGAGCGGATGCCGCCGTCCACCAGAATGGTCATTTTGCCGCCCACGGCGTCCGCGATGGCGGGCAGCACCTCCGCCGTGGCGGGGCACTGGTCCAGCACACGGCCGCCGTGGTTGCTGACCACGATGCCGCTGGCGCCGGCCTCCAATGCCTTTTTCGCGCCGTTCACCGTCATGATGCCCTTGAGGATGAAAGGCCTGCCGGCCAGCTCCGCGATCTGCCGCAGCTCGTCCACGGTCTTGCTGCCGGCGGGAGGCGTCATGTTTTTCAGGAACGGCAGGCCCGCCGCGTCGATGTCCATGGCGATGGCGATGGGATCGGCGGCCTTGGCCAGCGCCATTTTTTCCTCCACCAGCGCCATATTCCAGGGCTTTACCGTGGGCACGCCGCAGCCGCTGTTTTTCTTCAGGGCCTCGGCCGCGCCCTCCATGACGGCGGGATTGATGCCGTCGCCGGTGAAGGCGGCGATACCTGCGGCGGCGCAGGCGGTCACCAGAATGTCGTTATACGTCAGATCGTCGTACTTGTCGCCGTAGTGCAGCTGCATGGCGCCCACCGGCGCGGCGAACACCGGAAGCACGACCTTCTTGCCGAAGAAATCGTAGGACGTGTCCGCGGGCTTGTTCTCGCAGATGGTGTCCATGTTGACGCACAGCTCCTGCCACTTCTGGTAGTTGCGGATGAAGCCGGTGCCGATGCCCTTGGCTCCGGGGCCGGGGATGGTGTTTTTGCAGGCCATGCCGTTGCAGGTGGGACAGGACTTGCAGTAAGGACCCATACAGGTGCGGGCGTTGTTCAGGATCTCCTGATATGTCATGAAAGTGTACCTCCGGTTTCAAATGTGTAGTACCGCCATTGTACTCCGACGGCGGGAAAAAGCAACTCCGAGTTTTTCTCAGTGGTGGAAGCTGGTGACCTGGGGAGGCTCCGGCTGGGGCAGGCCGTACTGGGCCCTGCCCAGCTGGATGGCCTTCATGAGGAACGCCATGTTCCGTCCCAGCGTCCGCATGGTCTGGAGGCCCTCCCTGTCCTGGCGCACCTCCTCCGGTGTATTGCCGTACACCATGTTCCAGTACTGGCTGCTGGCGATGGGCATCCCGGCGATGGTGAAATACTTGTTCAGCACGTCGAAGCTGGAGGTGTTGCCGCCGCGGCGGCAGGACACCACCGCCGCGCCCACCTTCATGGTCAGGTTCCGGATACCGGTGCTGTAAAACAGCCGGTCCATAAAGGAGATGGCGTCTCCGGCGGGGGAGGCGTAGTGTACCGGCGCGCCGATGACCAGCGCGTCTGCCTCCAGCAGCTTGGGAGACGTCTCATTCACCGCGTCGTCGTACACGCACTTTCCCAGCTTGCGGCAGGCGCCGCAGCCGGTACAGCCGCAGACGACTCTGCCGCCGGCCTGCACGATCTCGGTTTCGATGCCCTCGGCCTCCAGCGTGCGGGCCAGCTCCTCCAGCGCCGTGTAGGTGCAGCCCTTGGGATGGGGGCTGCCGTTGATGAGTAATGCCTTCATTACCGCACCTCCTCGGATGATTTCGCGGCCATTATAGCACATTTCCCGCAAAAAGCAACACCGCGGAGGGAAAACCTCCGCGGTGCCGTTTTGCACAGGCGGCTCACGCCTCCTGCGCCGCGTATTTCTCCAGAATGCCCCGCAGCGCCGACAGGGAGCTGGTATGGCATCTCTCGATGATGGTGCTGCTGCCCTTCAGCTCACTGAGGGCGCCCTGCACCAGCTTGTGGGACATGGTATTGGTGAAAAAGATCATCAGGTCCGGCCGCCCCAGCTTGTTCTTCAGCCCGCCGGAGGGCTTGGTCAGCACCTTGGCCTGACACTGGTACGCGCCGCAAAGCTCCTTATAGCGGCGCTCCATGCACTCATTTCCACCCAATATGACAACGCTCATACACGCCGCCTCCTTCAATTTGAAATTCAGTTAGACTACTCTAACCTCACCCATCATACCAGACTTTTCCGCAGAATGCAAGACATATTTTTGCTTTCCTGAAATGGAGTCTCTTGCATTTTGCAGGTCGATGAAATATAATGTGCAAAACACAGGCCCGCAGGGGCCGGAAGGGGGCAGCGGTATGCGTATCGTTGTAAAAGTGGGGACCTCCACGCTGGCGCACGCCACGGGGCGGCTGAACATCCAGCGGATGGAGCGGCTGTGCAGGGTGCTGAGCGATCTGAAAAATGCGGGGCATGAGATCATTCTGGTGTCCTCCGGCGCCATCGGCATGGGCGTGGGGAAGCTGAATCTCCCGGGCCGTCCGGCGGACATGCCCAGTAAGCAGGCGGCTGCCGCCGTGGGCCAGTGCGAGCTGATGTATACCTACGACAAGCAGTTCACGGAGTACAGCCACACCGTAGCCCAGCTGCTGCTGACCGGCGAGGACATCAAAAGCGAGCAGCGCAGCCGCAACGTCCGCAACACGCTGTCCCGTCTGCTGGAGCTGGGGGCGCTGCCCATCATCAACGAGAACGACGCCGTGGCCACCGACGAGATCGGCGTGGAGAACACCATCGGCGAGAACGACAGCCTGTCGGCCATCGTGGCCGCCGCCATCGGCGCGGATCTGCTGGTGCTGCTGTCGGACATCGACGGGCTGTACGACAAGGATCCCCGCCGCCATCCCGATGCCCGCCTGATCCCCACGGTGGAGCGGGTGGACGACGAGCTGTTCACCCTGGCGGAGGACAGCAGCACCGGCTTGGGCACCGGCGGCATGATCACCAAGCTGCGGGCCGCCGCCATCGCCACGGAGGCGGGCTGCGAGATGGTCATCGCCAACGGCAGCAAGCCGGAGGTGCTGTATGACATCGCCGCGGGCCGCCCTGCGGGCACCAGATTTTTAACAGGAAGGGCTGCTGTATGACCACTATCGAGCTTCTGCAAAAGACAAAGGCCGCGTGGCCGGCGCTGAGCGCCGCGCCTGCGGAGGAGAAAAACCGGCTGCTGCTGGCTATGGCCGATGCGCTGGAGGAGAGCACCCCCGCCATTCTGGCCGCCAACGCGCAGGACATGGCGGACGCGGAGGGGCACATTTCCGCCGTGATGCTGGACCGCCTGCGGCTGGACGAGGGCCGCATCCGCGCTATGGCCGACGGCGTCCGCGCCGCCGCGGCGCTGCCGGATCACACCGGGCGCACGCTGGCGCAGTTTACCCGCCCCAACGGCATGACCATCACCAAGGTGCAGGTGCCTCTGGGTCTGGTGGCCATCATCTACGAGAGCCGCCCCAACGTCACCTCAGACGCCGCGGCACTGGCTGTCAAGAGCGGCAACGTCTGTATGCTCCGAAGCGGGAAGGAGGCGTACCGCTCCTGCCGCGCCATCGTGGCGGCGCTGAAGGCGGGCATCACCGCCGCCGGAGGCGATGCCGACATCGTGAACATCGTGGAGGATACCACCCACCAGAGCGCCAACGATATCATGCAGGCCCGGGGGCTGGTGGATCTGCTGATCCCCCGCGGCGGCGCGGGACTCATCCGCGCCTGCGTGGAGAACGCCGCAGTGCCCTGCATCGAGACGGGCACCGGCATCTGCCACGTCTATGTGGACGCCGCCGCCGATCTGGACAAGGCCGTGCGTATCATCACCAACGCCAAGACCAGCCGTCCCTCTGTGTGCAACGCCGAGGAGGTGTGCCTGATCCACGCCGCCGTTGCGGAGAAGCTCCTGCCCATGCTGCACAAGGCACTGGTGGCCGACCGCATCGCCGCGGGGCAGCCGCCGGTGGAGCTGCGGCTGGACCGCCGCGCCGCCGCCATCATCAGCGGCACGCCCGCATCGGAGACCGACTTCGACACCGAGTTCCTGAACTACATTCTGGCCGTGGCCGTGGTGGACAGTCTGGACGATGCCATCGCCCACATCGCCGCCCACTCCACCCATCACAGCGACTGCATCGTCACGGAGGACGCCGCCGCTGCGGCCCGCTTCACCCGTCAGGTGGACAGTGCCGCCGTGTACGTCAACGTCTCCACCCGCTTCACCGACGGCGGAGAGTTCAGTCTGGGCTGTGAGATGGGCATCTCCACCCAGAAGCTCCACGCCCGCGGCCCCATGGGGCTGGACGAGCTCAGTACCTATAAATATGTCGTCACCGGCGACGGACAGATCCGATGAAAAAAACACTCCCGACCGATGGTCGGGAGTGTTTTGCGCTTTATTCGGCCTCGTGGTGGGACTGACGCTCTGCCATGGGGATGTAGTGGCCGTGGGTGGTGACGGCGCGGTACGCCGGACGCATGATGCGGTGGCAGGTGATGAGCTCCTCCATGCGGTTGGCGCACCAGCCCGCGATACGGGCGGAGGCGAACAGCGGCGTGAACACGTCCTGAGGAATGCCCAGCATGGTGTACACCAGGCCGGAGTACATGTCCACGTTGGCGCACATGGGGGTGTTGTCACCGCGGCGCTCCTGCACCAGCGGGATGCCCAGCTCCTCCACCTTCTGCAGAAGGGCGAAGTCCTCGGCGTAGCCCTTGATCTCCGCCATGTGCTGGGCGTATTTCTTCAGCAGCACGGCGCGGGGGTCGGACATGGTATACACCGCGTGGCCCAGACCGTACAGCTTGCCGGATCTGTCGCCGGCCTCCTTGTCCAGCAGCTTCACCAGATAGTCGCGGATGGAGCCGTCGTCGTGGGGGTCCACATTCTCCCTGACATAGCGGAACATCTCCATGACCTTGGCGTTGGCGCCGCCGTGGAGCGGACCCTTAAGGGAGCCTACGGCTCCGGCGATGGCGCTGTACGTATCCGTGCCGCTGGAGGACATGGCGCGGCAGACGAAGGTGGAGTTGTTGCCGCCGCCGTGCTCCGCGTGGACCATCAGCATCATATCCAGCAGGTGGGCCTCCTCCTCGGTGTAGTTGGTATCGGGCCGGATCATCCGCAGGAAGTTCTCCGCAGTGGACAGCTCCGCCACGGGGAAATGGATGTGCAGGGAGTCCCCCTGGAAATAGTGGCGCTTCACCGCGTAGGAGTTGGCCACGATAGAGGGAAAGCAGCCGATGAGCTTTACCGACTGCAGGAGCAGGTTCTCGATGGAGGTGTCGTCGGCGCTGGCATCGTAGGAGTACAGGCTCAGCACGCTGCGGGCCAGCTCGTTCATCATGTTGCCGCTGGGGTGCCGCATGATCATGCCCTCGGTGAAGCCCTCCGGCAGCTTGCGGGCCTGGCTCATGATGTCCTTGAACCGCTTCAGCTCGGCCTCCGTGGGCAGGTAGCCCATCACCAGCAGGTACGCCACCTCCTCATAGCCGAAGGTGCCGGCTCTGCGGTGGGCCTCCACGATGTCGGTAAGCTCGATGCCGCGGTAGTACAGGCGGCCCGGGGTAGGGATGCGCTGTCCGTCCTGCAGCAGGTAGCCCTGCACGCTGCCTACCTTGGTGACGCCCACCAGCACGCCGGTGCCGTCGCTGTTGCGCAGACCCTTTTTGACCTCACCCTGATAGAACTGGGGGCCGATGGCATACTCCTCCTGAATGCGGCGGCTCAGTGGTTCTGTGTAGCGCTCCAGAATACCGGTATCCTTCTCAACCATAATGCTTTCCTTTCTCCCGCGGCGTCCGCAGGCTTTCATCCTGTTGGGGCGATTATAACGCGCCCATTTGTGTTTTGCAAGATGAAAATACGTGAAATTCATAAATGACGGAAAAATTTCTTAAAAACAGGGGAAAATCAGGGGGAGCGACACATAAAATGCAATAATTAATTTTTTAACTTTCATTTTAGGGCTTGCACACGCAAAATTATCTGCTATACTATACCCATCAAAAATGATACGTCAAAAATTCTCCGAAAAGGAGCGTGACCATATGATCCAGCTGCACCACGGCGGCGTCACCCTGCAAAACGGGGTGCCGGCGCCCGCCAAGACTGCCGCACCGGCCCTGCGTGACAGGACCATGGCCTACCAGATCCTCCGCCGCCACGACAAGCCTGCGGGGGACGGCCTGCTGCACCTGACCTTTGACAGTCTCATCTCCCACGACATCACCTACGTGGGCGTCATCCAGACCGCTAAGGCCAGCGGCATGACGGAATTCCCCGTGCCCTACGTGCTGACCAACTGCCACAACAGCCTGTGCGCCGTGGGCGGCACCATCAACGAGGACGACCACGTGTTCGGACTGTCCGCCGCCGTGAAGTACGGCGGTGACTACGTCCCCGCCAATCAGGCCGTCATCCACCAATACGCCCGGGAGATGATGAGCGGCTGCGGCCGCATGATCCTTGGCTCCGACAGCCACACGCGCTACGGCGCGCTGGGTACCATGGGTGTGGGAGAGGGCGGTCCCGAGATCGTCAAGCAGCTGCTGCGGAACACCTACGACATCGCCGCGCCGGAGGTCATTCTGGTGTGGCTCACCGGCGAGCCGCCCCGCGGCGTCGGTCCCCACGACGTGGCCATCGCCCTGTGCGGCGCGGTGTACAAAAACGGCTTCGTCAAGAATAAGGTACTGGAGTTCGCCGGTCCCGCCGTGTCCCGCCTGCCCATGGACTACCGCATCGGTATCGATGTGATGACCACGGAGACCGCCTGCCTCAGCTCCATCTGGGAGACGGACGAAGCCGTGGCGGACTATCTGGCCCTCCATGGCCGCCCCGAGACGTTCACTGCCCTGCATCCACAGGACGGCGCGTACTACGACGGCATGATCACCATCGACCTCAGCCGCATGGAGCCCATGGCCGCCCTGCCGTTCCACCCCTCCGAGGCGGTGACGCTCCGCGAACTGCTCCATGATCCCGGCGACCACCTGCGGGAGGTGGAGAAGCGGGCCGCCGCCCAGTTCGGCGGCAAGGCCGGCCTGCACCTGACGGACAAGCTGACGGACGGCAAGCTGGTGGTGGATCAGGGCATCATCGCCGGGTGTGCCGGCGGCATGTACGACAACATCGCCGAGGCCGCCGCCATTCTGGCGGGCCACGATACCGGCAGCGGCTACTTCTCCCTGTCGGTGTATCCGCCCTCCGTCCCCGTGAATCTGGAGCTGATGGAAAACGGCGTCCAGCAGTCCCTGCTGGCCTCCGGCGCACTGTTCAAGCCCTGCTTCTGCGGCCCCTGCTTCGGCGCGGGGGATGTCCCCGCCAACAACGGCCTGTCCATCCGCCACACCACCCGTAACTTCCCCAACCGGGAGGGCTCCAAGCCCGCCGATGGTCAGCTGGCCGGCGTGATCCTGATGGACGCCCGCTCCATCGCCGCCACGGCGCGGAACCACGGCGTCCTCACCTCCGCCGCCGACGTGGACTACACGCCGCCCGCGCCGGTGCAGCGCCGGTTCGACCGTGCGGTGTACGACCGCCGGGTCTACTTCGGCTTCGGCAAGGCGCAGCCGGACGCACCCTTGAAGTACGGCCCCAATATTGCCGAGTGGCCCGCCATTCCCGCCCTGTCCGACGACCTTCTCATGCAGGTGGCCTCCGTCCTGCGGGACGAGGTCACCACCACCGACGAGCTGATCCCCTCCGGCGAGACGTCCTCCTACCGCTCCAATCCCCTGAAGCTGGCGGAGTTTGCTCTGTCCCGCCGCGACCCGGACTATGTGCCTCGCGCCAAGGCCACGCAGGCGCTGGAGACGGCGCGTGCCGCCGGTACGGTGCCGCCGGAGCTGCAAGCGGTGCTGATGGCGCTGCACCTGCCGGAGAGCGCACTGGAGCGCATGCACATCGGCTCCGTTATCTTCGCCAATAAACCCGGCGACGGCTCCGCACGGGAGCAGGCCGCCTCCTGCCAGCGGGTGCTGGGCGGCTGCGCCAACATCTGCTATGAGTTCGCCACCAAGCGCTACCGCTCCAACTGCGTCAACTGGGGCATGCTGCCCTTCACGCTGGCGGATGGCGCGCCCTTCAACGCCGTGCCGGGGGATTTCATCTTCGTCCCCGCTGTCCGGGAAAAGGTGGCGCGAGGCGACGGGGAATTCCCTGCCGTTTTGATCCATGACGGAAAGACGCAGCCCCTGACCCTGTACCTGAAAAACACCGGCGCGGAGGAGCGTGAGCTGCTGCTCACCGGCTGCCTCATGAACCACTACGCCGCGCAGAACCGGAGGTAACGATGGAAAAGATCAAAATGCCTGTCCCCATCGCCGAGCTGGACGGCGATGAGATGACCCACATCCTGTGGGGGATGATAAAGGACCAGCTGATAAAGCCCTTTGTAGACCTGAACACCGAGTACTACGACCTGTCCCTGCCCAACCGGGACAGGACGGAGGATGCCGTGACCCGGCAGGCGGCGGAGGCCATCAAGCGCCTGCACGTGGGCGTGAAGTGCGCCACCATCACCCCCAACTATCAGCGGCAGGAGGAGTACGGCCTCAAGCAGCTCTGGAAGTCCCCCAACGCCACCATCCGTGCGGCGCTGGACGGCACGGTGTTCCGCGCCCCCATCCTCATTTCCCGTGTGAAGCCGGTGGTGACCTGCTGGAAAAAGCCCATCACCATCGCCCGCCACGCCTACGGCGACGTATATAAGGCGGTGGAGTACCGCGTCCCCGGCCCCGGTAAGGCGGAGCTGGTGTTCACCGACGACCACGGCGCGGAGCTGAGCCGCCAGACGGTCTACGACTTCAACGGCCCCGGCGTGTTGCAGGCCATGCACAACCGGGACGACTCTATCCTGTCCTTCGCCCGCTGCTGCTTCGCCTACGCGCTGGACGTGAAGCAGGATGTCTGGTTCTCCTCCAAGGACACCATCTCCAAGGACTACGACCAGACCTTCAAGCTGCTGTTCCAGAAGGTGTTCGATGAGGAGTACCGCGCCGCCTTCGACGCCGCCGGCCTCCACTACCGCTATGCCCTCATCGACGACGTGGCCGCCAAGGTCATCCGCTCCTCCGGCGGCATCATCTGGGCCTGCAAGAACTACGACGGCGATGTGATGAGCGACCTCATCGCCGCCGCGTCCGGCTCGCTGCCCATGATGACCAGCGTGCTGGTGTCGCCGGACGGCAACTTCGAATACGAGGCAGCCCACGGCACCGTCACCGACCATTTCTACCGCTGGCGCAGGGGCGAGAAAGTGTCCACCAACCCGCTGGCCACCATGGCGGCGTGGTCCGGCGCCCTGAAAAAGCGGGGCGAGCTGGATGGCAGCGCCGCGCTGGTGCATTTTGCCGATTGTCTCTATCAGGCGGGGCTGGACGTGTTCGAGGAAGGCTATCTCTCCGAGGATCTGGCGCCTCTGTGCGACCCGGCGGAGTTGAAGGAGATGCCGGACAATGACCGGCTCATCGCCCTCATCCGCACGCGGCTGGAGACGCTGCTGGCCCGGTAAATACGCATAAAAAATCCCCCACGGCACCGCCGTGGGGGATTTTTTTGCTTATTTGAAGAATTCGAACCGTGGGGAATCCCTGGTGACAACGCCGGCCTCGATCTCGATGCCGTCCCCGAAGAACCTGCGGAGCAGGGTCACCAGCTCGTCGGAGGCCGCCTGCACCTCGTCGGCGTTCACATCGGAGAAGCCGTCGATGGGGAACAGGATGGCTTTGGTCTCCTCCGTGATCTTGCCCCGCTCCGACTGCCGCCACGTCCAGCGGCGGGTGCGGATCTCACTGCCGGAGGCGTACACCGCCTCGCCCATGTCCGGTGTCTCCTCCTCCGTACTGCCGAAGGGGATGAAGGTGTCGCCCTCCTTGGCCAGACGCACGTCCAGCCCCTCGTCGATGGTGTCCAGATCGTGGGCGCCCATGGGCAGCCGGTGCTTGATGGACACGGCGTTGCCCAGATCCACGGCGGCGTTGATGTGGGGGAAGCCCTTGCCCTTGGCAATGCGGGTCAGCAGCGCTTCAATGGAGCACAGGAACTTGTTGGGGTTGATGCCCAGCGCCGTAAAGGCGTTGCGGTAGGGGAGGATATCCTCCGTCTCCTTGGGCTTCTTTCCCGCGAAATACGCTTCGCAGGCGGCCACGTTCTCCGCCAGCATCTGCTCCAGCTGGGGGATGTCGTGGGTATTGTCCAGACCCCGCACGGCCACCGCACCGAAGCAGGCGTTGGGCAGCTTCTCAAAAAATTCCTGGGATACCTGATAGTACATGTGGTTGCCTCCTTTTTTCCGGCTTTCCCGTTCTGTTGCGGGTATTATAGACCTCTTGCCGCCGTTTGCCAAGGGCCTGTAAAGAAAAAAAGCACTGTCCTGTGTGAATGGTGTCGTTGTTTACCAAAATGTGAAAAATGCGCATGAGCTGGAACGAATCCTTGTGGCAGCACCTGTTGAGGTGGGTGCTGAACATGAAAGAATGTATGTTGGAGTTATGCTCCAGCGAGACCCACAAAATCAAAGACTGTATCTGCACGATGTAGTAACGGAAAAAGAGTTCACCACCGGAGGAAACGGACACCTGAACACGACAGGGCCGAATGCCGCCAACGGAGAACTCTTCACTGCAGATATACTACGAAATGCCTTGAATGTCAAGAGCGAGCAGCTTTCCACCGGCCGGAGCATCGACGAGCTGGCGGGAGAGGATGCGGACACATGGCGCGGCGTGGATACGGGGCGGGTCACGCAGGAGAACGGCCTGTTCCGACGTGACGCCGGCCGCCCAACACACATAAAGAGAGCCTGTGGCATTGCGTCACAGACTCTCCTTTTACATATGTATGATTTATATATGTATGATGCGATTCTCCGCAGACGGCTCACTTCTCGCCGAAGGTGTAGGTCAGATCGCCCTTGCTGCAGATGTAGTGGACCTGATAGCCGGAGGTGGTATTCTGCGCCTCCGCCGTGGGCACGGCCACGGCCACGTAGCCGGTCTGGAGCTTCACCGTGGTGCCATCGTCGTACGTGATGGTATCGGTGACGTTGTACTCCCAGCTGAGCCCGAAGTCGCGGTAGGTTCCTGTGGACATGTAGTCCTGCTGCAAATAGGCGTAATAGGCCCGCACGTTGGCCAGATCGGCCGACTCCTTGGCTTTGTGGATGCTTCTGCCCATGGCGGGGATGGCAATCGCCGCCAGCACCGCAATGATGGCCACCACGATGAGCATCTCCATCAGCGTGAAGCCCTGTTTCCTTTTGCTATGTACCATCGAAAATACCTCATAAAAGCCGAAATATCGGCGAAATCTTCAGGGCAAAACAGGCACGACTGGAGGTCGTGCCTGTTTTGTGGTCGGAGTGGGGGGACTTGAACCCCCGGCCTCTTGGTCCCGAACCAAGCGCGCTACCAACTGCGCTACACCCCGTCATCCGTTCTATTATAGGCGCAAATGCGCCTGCTGTCAAGGAAAATTTCCCCGACCCTACACCCCCTGTATTTTGCTGCCGATCCAGAGCCATTCCGGCGTCTAATGCCGGACAGGCGCGCATACACTGTGCCGGAAGGGAGGTGTATCCGTATGGCACAGCGTTCCACGGCGCCGCAGCGCCGGACGGCGGCCCGCCGCGCGGCCTACCGCGCCCGTGTCCGCACCGCAGCAGACAGCCGCCGCCGTCCGCCTCAGCCGCCGCGCCCTGCTGCGGGCAAGCCCGCAGCCCGGAAACCGGCATCTCCGCAGGAGAAGCGCCGCATGGTACAGCTGCTGGTCAGCGGTGTCCTGTTGGTGGTGGCTATCGCCGTCAAGCTGCTGATGCCCGACGTGCTGGACCGCTATCGCGCACGGGTGCTGGATCTGCTGGGGGCCGATACCGACTTTGTGGAGGTGTTCTCTGCTGCGGGCCGCGCCTTCTCGGAGGAGGGCGCCATCGGCGGCGCGCTGACCGATGCCTATACCGCGGTGTTCGGCTCGGAGGAGGTAACGGCGTCGCCGTCGCCCACGTCCGCCGCCTGCACGCCGGAGGCGCAGCCCGCCGATGCGGAGCTGCTCCAGCAGGTACTGGGCTTCGCCTATACTGCGCCGGTAGAGGGGCAGCTGTCCTCCGGCTTCGGCCTCCGCACCGATCCGCTGGAGGGCGTCAGCCGCTTTCACTACGGGCTGGACATCGCCGCGCCGGAGGGCGCGGTGGTGTCCAGCTTTGCCGACGGGACGGTAACGGCGGTGGGGGAGAGCAGCGAGCTGGGCCGCTACGTCGCCGTCTCTCACGCCAACGGCTTTTCCACGCTGTACGCCCACTGCACCCGCGTCACCGCCTCCGCCGGACAGCGGGTGTCACGGGGCGATCCCATCGCCGAGGTGGGCGATACCGGCCGCGCCACCGGTCCTCACCTCCACTTTGAGCTGCACCGCGGCAGCACTTACCTGAACCCCGTCTACTATGTCACGTTCTCCTGATGTCACCGTCTGCGTCCGTCCCTCCGCGCTGCTGACGCCGGCGCTTTTCCTGCTGCTGACGGATACGCCCATCCTGCTGGCGGCGCTGTTGCCGGCGGCCCTGCTCCACGAACTGGCCCACTACGCGGTGCTGCGCCTGTGCGGCGTCCGTGCCGCCCGCTTCACCCTCACCGGCCTGGGCGCATCGCTGTACGTGCCGGAGCTGCACCGCCTGTCCTACGGCGCGGAGCTGCTCAGCGCCGCCGCGGGGCCGCTGATGAACCTGCTGCTGTGGGTGCTGCTGAGCCTTACCGGCAGAGAGGAGCTGACGCTGTTTGCCGGAGCCCAGATGGTGCTGGGCGTTCTGAACCTGCTGCCGGTGCGTCCCATGGACGGCGGCCGTATCCTGTGGCTGGCCACGGCATACCTGACAGAGCCCTACACCGCCGACCGCGTAGCCGCCGCCGTAGGGCTGGCCGCGTCATCGGCGCTGCTGGCGCTGTGCCTCTGGCTGGTGCTGACCACCGGCAGCGGCCTGTTCCTCCTGCTGGGAGCGCTGTGGCTGGCGTACCGCAGCCTGCCGCCGGAAGTTTTTTTGCCCCGCCGCCTTGCCAAACCGACAAAAAACAGGTAAAATAAACTGTTACCGAAATACACCGCAAGGAGAATGACCGTGGATAAGCGACTGGAACGCATCCTGCCTCGGGTGCAGAAGCCCGCCCGCTACGTGGGCGGCGAATATAACGCCGTGCTGAAGGACAAGACGCAGGTGGACACCCGCATCGCCTTCTGCTTCCCCGACACCTACGAGATCGGCATGTCCAATCTGGGCATGCGGATCCTGTACGGCGTCATGAACGAGATGGACGGCGTCTGGTGTGAGCGCGTATTCGCCCCTTGGGGCGACATGGAGGAGGAGATGCGCAAGGCGGCTATGCCGCTGTTCGCGTTGGAATCCGGCGACCCCATCACCAATTTTGACATTGTGGCCTTTTCCGTGGGCTATGAGATGGCGTTTCCCGCCATCCTGAACATGCTGGATCTGGCGGGCATCCCGCTGCACGCGGCGGAGCGCACCGGCCTTTCGCCGCTGGTCATCGCCGGCGGCACCGCCATGTACAACGCCGAGCCCATCGCCGACTTCATCGACCTTGTGAGCCTGGGCGAGGGCGAGGACCTGACGGTGGAGCTGGTGGAGCTGTACCGCACCGCCCGGCGGGAGGGGTGGAGCAAGCAGCAGCTGCTGCGGGCCGCCGCCCGGCTGGACGGCGTCTACGTTCCCAGCCTCTACGATGTCACATACCACGAGGACGGCACCGTGGCCGCCATCACCCCGAAGGACGGCGCGCCCGCCAAGGTGACAAAGCGCATCGTCCACGACATGGACAAGTCCTATTTCCCCGTCAAGACCATCGTCCCCAGCACGGAGATCGTGCAGGACCGCGTGACGCTGGAGCTGTTCCGCGGCTGTATCCGGGGCTGCCGGTTCTGTCAGGCGGGCTATGTCTACCGCCCTGTCCGCAACCGCAGCCGCGACCTGTGCGCCGATTACTGCGTCCGCGCCTGCGATGACACCGGCTATCAGGAGGTGACGCTGTCCAGCCTGTCCACCAGCGACTACCCGCCGCTGACCACGCTGTGCGATGAGCTGGAGCCCTTCTGCGACCAGCGCCACGTCAGCCTGTCCCTGCCGTCCCTGCGGGCGGACAACTTCTCCATGGCGCTGATGCAGCGCCTGGCCAAGGGCCGTAAGACGGGCCTGACCTTCGCGCCGGAGGCCGGCACCCAGCGCCTGCGGGATGTCATCAACAAGAACGTGACGCTGGATGACCTGCTGCAAAGCTGCCGCACCGCCTTTGCCGGTGGATACAGCGCCGTAAAGCTCTATTTCATGCTGGGCCTGCCCACGGAGACGGACGAGGATGTGCTGGGCATCGCCGATGTGGCCGCCCGCGTCATGCACGCTTGGCGGGAGAGCGCCCAGAACAAGCAGCGCGGCGTCCGCATCACCGTGTCCACCAGCTGGTTCGTGCCCAAGCCCCACACCGCCTTCCAGTGGGAGCCCCAGATCTCCAAGGAGGAGTACGAACGCCGTGTGGCCCTGCTGCGGGAGGCCATCAAGACCAAGACCGTCACCTATAACTGGCACGACTCCGACACCAGCTTTCTGGAGGCGGTGCTGGCACGCGGCGACCGCCGGCTGGGGAAGGTGCTGGAAACGGCGTGGCGTAAAGGAGCAAAGCTCGATGCCTGGGAGGAGTATTTCTCTCTGGAGCGCTGGCTGGAGGCGTTTGATGAGTGCGGCCTCGACCCCCATTTCTACGCCAACCGCACCCGCGCAGAGGACGAGCTGATGCCGTGGAGCATGATCTCCTCCGGCGTCACGGAGCAGTACCTCCTGCGGGAGCGCCATAAAGCCTATGAGTCCGTGACCACACCGGACTGCCGCACCCACTGCAATGGCTGCGGTGCCAATCTGCTGGTAGGAGGAAAGTGCGATGTCTAAGCTGCGGCTGCTGTTTATCAAGGAGGCTCAGGCGTCCTATATCTCCCATCTGGACCTGCTGCGCACGTTCCAGCGCGCCTTTCCCCGCACAGAGCTGGATATCAAGCACTCCCAGGGCTATCACCCCCATCCCATCATCTCCATCGTCCTGCCTCTGCCGGTGGGCCAGTCCAGTGACTGCGAGCTGCTGGACTTCGAGGTGACGCAGGATACCGACGGCAGCGGCATCGCGGAGAAGCTGAATACCGGCATGCCCAGCGGCCTGCGGGTGCTGGACTGCTATCCCGCCGTCCGTCCCGTGCGGGAGCTGACATATCTGCGGGCGGACCTGACACTGGAGTACGATAACGGCGTGCCGGAAAACGCCGCCGCCCGTCTGACAGAGCTGCTGGGGCGTCAGGAGCTGGTGATCCAGAAGCGCACCAAGCGCAAAGATCTGGCAGACGTTGATATCGCGCCCATGATAAAGGACTTTTCCTTTACAGAGGGAGAGGGCGTTGTCACCGGCACGGTGACGGTGCTGGCCCAGAATCCCGGATTGAATCCCCAGCTGCTGGAAAAGGCGGTGGAGCGCTGCCTGCCGGAGCTGACGCCGGACTTCCTCCGCGTCCGCCGCCGCGCCATTCTGGATGCCGAGGGGCGGGATTTTCGATAATGCCCCGTCATTTCCCGGATTCAGCGAGAAATCACACAAAATTGCAGAAAAATATGAAGAAATCTCTTGCATTTTCCAAGCTTCTGTGTTATTCTATCATGGCGTAAAAAGGGCGGTCCTCTGTCGCCGGTGTCCCGAAAAGTGCGGACATCACACAAATAGCGGCATGAACACCTATATTTTTAGGAGGAAAAATCCATGGATCTCATCAAAGCTCTGAACGAGAAGCAGCTGAAGGAAGTACCCCAGGTACTGGTGGGCGACACCGTCCGCGTACACGTGAAGGTCAAAGAAGGCGCCCGTGAGCGTATCCAGGTCTTCGAGGGCACTGTCATCGCCAAGAAGCACGGCGGTATCGAGGAGACCATCACCGTCCGTCGCCTGTCCTACGGCGTCGGCGTGGAGAAGGTGTTCCCCGTTCACTCCCCGTCCATTGAGAAGATCGAGACGGTGCGTCACGGCTATGTCCGCCGCGCCAAGCTGTACTACCTGCGCGACCGTGTTGGTAAGGCAGCCAAGATCCGCGAGAAGCTGTAAGCGACCCCCTGAGATCAGAAAAGCGCCCACGTCTGTGGGCGCTTTTTGCCGTCTTTCCCCCTTTGCAGCAGGGGGAAATTATGCTATACTGTTGGAAAATTCATCATGAAGGGCAAATACGGAAATAAAAGCTTCCTGATGCATTCCTGATGAACGGAAATATTTACCAGAGGAGGTGTGCGCCGTGCAGATCGAAGGGCTCAGCTGGTTTCCCGGGCACATGACAAAAACCAAGCGGATGATCGTATCCGAGATCGGCCACATGGACGCGGTGTGCGAGATCGTGGATGCCCGTATCCCCCAGTCCAGCCGCAACCCCGACGTGGACGAGCTGACGGCGGGCAAGCCCCGCCTGATGGTGCTGAACCGCGTGGATCAGGCGGACCCCGCCGAGACGAAGAAGTGGGCCGCAGCCTTTCGCGCACAAGGCTTTGCGGTGCTGGAGGCCAACGCCAGGGGCGGCGTGGGCACGGAGAAATTCGCCGCCGCCGTGCGGGAGCTGCTGAAGGATAAGCTGGCGGCCTACGCCGAGAAGGGGCAGGTGGGCCGCACCATCCGCGTGATGGTGCTGGGCATCCCCAACGTGGGAAAATCCACGTTTATCAACAAGGTGGCCAAGCGCAAGACTGCCAGAGCCGAGGACCGGCCGGGTGTCACCCGCTCCAAGCAGTGGGTGCCGGTGGACGCCACGCTGGAGCTGTTGGATACGCCGGGGATTCTGTGGCCAAAGTTTGATGACACAGAGGTTGGCAAGCGATTGGCCTTTACAGGCGCTATCAAGGATGACGTGCTGGACATCGAGGAACTGGCCTGCTATCTGATGGACTATTTGGCCGCCCATTACGCCGACGTGCTGCGGGAGCGGTACAGGATCGATGTGGAAGAAGGCGACAGCGGCTACGAGCTGCTGGAAAAAGCGGGACGGAAGCGGGGCTTCCTTATGCGGGGCGCGCAGGTGGATACCGAACGCATGGCCCGTATCCTGCTGGATGAATTCAGAGGCGGCAAGCTGGGACGCTTTACACTGGAGACGGTGGAGGACTGCGGAAAATGAGAGAGACGGCGGACCTCTGGGCCTATGAGCGGGAGGCGCGGGAGCAGGGCTATACCGCGGTGTGCGGCGTGGACGAGGCCGGCGCGGGCCCGCTGATGGGGCCGGTATATGCAGCGGCGGTGATCCTGCCGGAGGACTATGACCTGCCGGAGCTGAACGACTCCAAAAAGCTGACGGAGAAAAAGCGGGAAATGCTGTTTCCCTTGATAAAAGAGCGGGCCATCGCCTGGTCCGTTGCATGGGTGGAGGCATCGGAGATCGATGCGACTGACATCCTCAGTGCCCGCATGAAGGCCATGCAGATGGCCATCGACGGCCTTTCCGTGACATCGGACATGGCCCTCATCGACGGCAATCGGGACAAGGGACACAGTGCCGCCATCTCCACAGCGCACCGGTGTATCGTGGGCGGCGACGGGATATCCGCGTCCATCGCGGCGGCGTCCGTCCTGGCCAAGGTGAGCCGTGACCACTACGTGACGGAGGTGCTGGACAAGGCGTATCCCCAGTACCAGTTCGCAAAGCACAAGGGCTACGGTACCAAGCTGCACTATGAAATGCTGGACAAATACGGCCCCTGTCCGGAGCACCGCCGCAGCTTTCTGAAAAAGTGGGAGGCAAAGCGATGAGCGCGGTAAAGCCCGCCCCGGAAAAGGGCGGACGGTCTGAGGGGATGTGGGGCGAGGCGCTGGCGGCGGAGTACCTGCGGCAGCGGGGCTGCCGGCTGGCGGCCCACAGCTACCACTGCCGGTTCGGCGAGATCGACCTTATCGCCTGGGACGGGGACGTCCTGTGCTTCGTGGAGGTCAAGACCCGCTCCAACACGGACATGGGTCTGCCCCGGGAGTATGTGACCCCGGCCAAGCAGAGACGGCTGAAAAAGACAGCACTGTACTACCTGTGCGAGAAGCAGCTGGACTGTCCGGCACGCTTCGATGTGGCGGAGGTCTATGCGGACAGCCCTTATAGCCGAGAGAACGTCCGCATAGAATATCTGGAAAACGCCTTTGAATAGGGGAGTGACCAAACGGTGATATCATATTTCGACGCCCACTGCGACACCATCTGGCGCTGCATGGAGACGGGGCCGGTGGCCGACTACGGTGAGACGGAGCAGGAGCAGAGGGCCTTTTTCAAGACCGGCGGCGGCCTGCGGCAGAACTGCGGCCACGTGGACCTGCTGCGGGACAGGGGCTTTGCCAGGCGTGGCCAGTTCTTCGCCCTGTACGACGACGTGAAGCGCCTGCCGGAGGGCACGGCGTGGCAGCGCTGCTGCGAGATGCACGACTGGTTTTTGCAGGAGCTGGCGGAGAACGGCGACATGGCCGTGCTGTGCCGCAGCGGCGCGGAGGCGGACGCGGCGGCGGAGAGCGGCAGGACGGCGGCATTCCTCAGCGTGGAGGGCGCGGATCTGCTGGACTGCGACACCGAGAAGCTGCGTCAGGCGGCGGCGTGGGGCGTGCGGCTGGTGAACCCCGTGTGGAACAACGCCAACGCCCTCAGCGGCAGCTGCGCCGACGATCCGGACCGCGGCCTGTCGGCCCGGGGCCGGGGCTTCATTCGCGAGATGGAGCGGCTGGGCATCTACGCCGACGTGTCCCATCTGTCGGACCCGGGGTTCTGGGAGCTGTACCGCATGACGGAACGGCCCATCGTGGCGTCCCACTCCAACGCCAGGACCCTGTGTTCCCAGCGGCGGAACCTGACGGACGACATGTTCCGCGCCATACGGGACACCGGCGGCGTGGTGGGACTCAACCTGTACCGCGGCTTTGTGGGCGGCGCGTCCATGGACGCGCTGGTGGCCCATGTGGAGCACTTCCTGCATCTGGATGGGGAAAAGACCCTGTGCATCGGCGGGGATCTGGACGGCTGTGAGGCGCTGGCGGCGGGGATGAACGGCGCGGAGGACGTGCCGCAGCTGTACGAGGCGCTGGAGGAGCGGGGGTACGGGAAAGCCCTGCTGGAGGACATATTCTGGAACAATCTGCGCAGGCTGCTGTGAAGCGGCGGCCGGAGAAAGGAGGGACGCCATGGCGCTGTACGCCATCGGGGACCTGCACCTGTCGCTGAACAGCGACAAGCCCATGGACATCTTCGGGGAGAAGTGGCATGGCTATGTGGACAAGATCAGGGCGGGGTTCGCACCGCTGCACGAGGACGACGTTACCGTGCTGTGCGGCGATCTGAGCTGGGGCATGAGTCTGGAGGAGTCACTGGAGGACTTCCGGTTCATCCACGCCCTGCCGGGAAAGAAGATATTGATGAAGGGGAACCACGACTACTGGTGGAACACCGTGGCCAAGATGCAGCGGTTCTTTGACGAGAACGGACTGGATTCCTTTGAGATCCTGCACAACAACTGCCTGTTCTACGGGGACAGGGCCCTGTGCGGTACGCGGGGCTGGTTCTACGAGCTGGACAGCGAGGGTACCCACAACGGCAAGATGCTGGCCCGTGAGGCGGGGCGGCTGGAGACATCGCTGCAGGCGGCGGGGGATCGGGAGAAGCTGTGCTTCCTGCACTATCCGCCGCTGTATCAGGGCTACGAATGCCCCGAGATCCTGCGGCTATTGCAGCGCTACGGCGTGAAGCGGTGCTTTTACGGACATCTCCACGGCGCCAGCCACAAGCGGGCGCTGGAGGGGATGCACTACGGCACGGATTTTTCACTGGTGGCGGGGGATCGGCTGGACTTCGTCCCTAAAAAAATTTGCGAATAAGAGAAAAAACAGTGGAAATTCCCATTCTTATCTGGTATCATATTATATCGCATTGGTGTTGCTATGAAAACAGGCCGATGCGGAACGGAGGAATAAACAAATGACTGTGAAAAGCTGTGAGAAACTGGAGAAAAGCAGAGTTGCTCTGACCATCGAGACGAGCGCCGAGGAGTTCGAGGCCGCCGTCAATAAGGCGTATCTGAAGATGCGCGGTAAGATCAACGTACCCGGCTTCCGTGTCGGCAAGGCCCCCCGCAAGATCATCGAGAAGATGTACGGCGCTGAGGTCTTCTACGAGGAGGCTGTCAATATCATCCTGCCCGACGCCTACGAGGCGGCCGTGAAGGAGCAGGAGCTGGAAGTGGTGGGTTATCCCCAGGTGGAGCTGGAGTCCTGCACCAAGGACGGCGTGGTGTTCAAGTGCACCGTGGCCGTGTATCCCGAGGTGAAGCTGGGCCAGTACAAGGGTCTGGAGGCCCCCAAGGCGGAGGTCAAGGTGGTCGCCGCCGACGTCAACGCCCGCCTGAAGGAGATGGCCGACCGCAACAGCCGTCTGGTGTCCGTGGAGCGCGCCGTGAAGAAGGGCGACACCGCCGACATCGACTTCGAGGGCTTCGACAACGGCGTGGCCTT
>ERZ772855.69-NODE-69-length-126578-cov-9.464406_pt1 | contig 126578 bp, 111 predicted proteins | sample MGYA00511900_ERZ772855 | MGnify/ENA primary metagenome ERZ772855 (study PRJEB29015, sample SAMEA2737701) | human gut metagenome | biome: human gut; feature: human-associated habitat; material: faeces | place: China | collected 2012 ... | reverse complement strand
AAATTATAATTAAAATTAAAGGATTTCTTCAACTTAATTCGAATAATTTTTCAGAGTTTCAAATATAAGATAAACTAAGGAATTTTAAGATATAAGGAGGTTTTTTTATGTTACACAGAAGAAAAGTTGGAGAAGAAAAAGAAAAGGAGTATATGTTTACTCCGGATAATTCAACAACACCTTTATTTGGAAGTTATGAATCAGCTCATGTATTACCAAGAGAGAGCATAAATGAAAAAGCAATTAATCCAAATATAGCATATCAATTAGTATCAGATGAGATGATGCATGATGGAAATCCAAGATATAATTTAGCAACATTTGTACAAACTTATATGGAGCCAGAAGCAAAGCAAATAATGGTTGATGCTATTGCAACAAACGCAATAGATAAGGCTGAGTATCCACAAACAACAGAAGTTGAAAAAAGATGTGTAAATATAATAGCGAATTTATGGAATGCTCCAGAAACAGAAGAATATATGGGAACATCTACAGTTGGTTCATCAGAAGCATGTATGCTAGGTGGAATGGCTATGAAATTTAGATGGAGAAAAAGAGCACAGGCTTTAGGTATAGATATAAATGCAAAAAAACCAAACTTAGTAGTAAGTTCTGGTTTCCAAGTAGTTTGGGAAAAATTCTGTGTTTATTGGGATGTAGAATTAAGAGAGATTCCTATGAAATCTTTAGATGAATTATATCTTGATCCAAAAGAAGCGGTAGCAGCATGTGATGAATATACTATAGGTATAGTACCAATAATGGGAATAACTTATACAGGAACATTTGATGATATAGTTGCTCTTGATAAAGAGTTAGAGGAATATAATAAAACAGCAAAATTATCAGTACCAATCCACGTAGATGCTGCATCAGGAGGATTATACTTACCATTTGTAAACCCAGAATTAGTTTGGGACTTTAGACTTAAAAACGTAGTGTCGATAAGTACATCAGGACATAAATTTGGATTAGTATATCCAGGACTTGGATGGGTAATGTGGAGAGATAAGGAGTATTTACCAGAGGAGTTACTATTTAAAGTAGCATATTTAGGAGCATTTGAACCAACTTTCCAAATAAACTTCTCAAGACCAGGAAGTCAAATATGGGCTCAATACTACAACTTTGTAAGATGGGGTAAAGAGGGATATAAGGCTGTACATGAAAAATCAAGAGATGTAGGTATATTCTTAGCAAAAGGATTAGAAAAACTAGGAATATTTAAAATATTAAATAATGGAGAGAATATTCCAATTGTATGTTGGATGTTAAAAGATGATCCAAAAAGAGCATGGACAGAGTATGATTTATCAGATAGATTAAGATATTATGGATGGCAATTACCAGCATATCCATTACCAAAGAATTTAGAAGATGTAACAATAATGAGAGTTTTAGCAAGAGCTGACCAAAGTATGGAACAAATTTCTTTATTACTTAGAGATATGAAAGAATCAATAGATTATTTAGATCAACATATCACAGTTAAAAAAGAGGTTAAAAAAACAGAGGACCATGTAGCAGGATACTCACATACAGAAAAAAGATTATTAAAAAAATAAAATAATTAAAAAAACTGCATCCTTATAAATGGATGCAGTTTTTCTATTTAAAGATTTATAGATTACTAATTTTTAAAATTTCTTTAAAAATTGAAATAGTATCTTTCAGATTTATAGATTTTAAAGATTTATCCTCTAATATTTTATTTGAATCACTCACATAAAATAATAGATTAGTTGGATTACAAGAAGGTGTTAAGGATATACTTTCTTTTAAAATTTCAATTTTAGGAAAAGGTTCATGCTTAAAATCCTCTAATAAAATAATATCAAAATCTTTAAAATAATTTAAATATTGAAAAAAATTATTGTTAACTCTATCTTTTAAAAGGATATAACTATTTTTAGAGAAAAGTAAACTTCCTTTAGCTCCAGATTTTTTATATCTATTTAACTCTTCATCTAATCCATCAAGATTATAATCAGAATCAAACTTAATAGTAGCTACTTTGAATCCAGCATCATTAAAATGTTTTAACAGCTCTTCAATTAAAAGAGTTTTACCACTATTTTTAGCACCACAAATAGCAACAAAAGGTTTATTTCCCATAAAAATAGAGTTAAACTTTAATTCTTCTTGGGTGTCAATACTTCTCAAAAGTTTTTGACAATCAAAAGTTGTATTGGATAAATTAATATATTTAACATTTAATTCAGAAAGAAGTTCTTGAAGTCTATAATTTTTATCCATGATAGATCTTTCTATTGTGCTTAATGCTGATTTATTATATATTCCAAAAAGAGGATATGTTTTTCCTTTACCATCTTTAATTATAACAGCATCATAATCGTGAGAAATAAATTGTAATATAAAGTTAATAAATTCTTTTGTAATATTTGGCATATCACAAGTTGTAACAAAGATGAAATCTGATTTTGTATTTATAAGCCCTTGATAAATTCCTTCAATAGGTCCAGCATTTTCAATCGTATCTGTAATAATAGTACCTCTAGGTATAAGAAAATTTTGATTTTTATTAATAGAAACCATTAAATTTTCAAAGTCATCTAATTCTTGAGTTATTTTTTCTAAAAAAGTTTTATTCTTATCATATTTAAGTAAGGCTTTGTCTAAAAAATTCATTCTTGAGCTTTTTCCTCCAGCTAAAACTAGAGCATCAATATTTTCAATTTTATTCATATATGTTACCTCCTGTGAGTTATAATTATGATGAGATACTTATATTTTTAATTAGAAGTGAAGGAGAACCAACACCAGATAGATTAAATTTTAAATCATTCCCAATATATTCTATATTTTTTAAAAGATCGAAAAAATTTCCAGCTGAAGTAATTTGATTTAAAGGTTTTGTAATAGCCCCATTTTCAATTAAAAATCCTTCTGTAGCTAGAGAAAAATCTCCCGATATAGAGTTTAATCCAGAGTGTAAACCAGAAAAACCTGTAATTAAAACTCCATTTTGTAATTTGTCTAAAAGTTCTTGGAAAGATTGATTACCTTTTTCTAAATAAAGATTGAATGCTGAAATTCCCATTGTTCCTTTATACCCACCTTTAGCTGCATTTCCTGTTGTTTTAACATTATCTTTTTTAGCAGTTTTCAGATTGTGAAGATATGTTTTTAAAATACCATCTTCAATAAGGTGTTTACATTGAGTAGGAACTCCTTCTGCATCAAAAGGAGCACTACCATAACCATCCTTAAGATGAGGATTATCAGTTATTGTGACAATAGAATTAGCAACAACTTCTCCTATTTTACCTTTTAACTTAGAAACTCCTTTTTGAATAGCTTCTCCAGAAAAAATTCCACTCATAGCTCCTAGAAGATCTGCAAAAGCATCGTTTTCAATAATAACATCATAAGGTTTGCTATCTATAGAGATTGAATTTAATTTATTTAAAGCTTTAGTAACGGCTTCAGTAGCAAGTTTAATAGGATCCATATTTGAAAAATCTTTAGTTACAATATATGCTGAATCATTTTTAATAGAATCACCATCTTGAACTACAACAGCTATATAAGCATAGATAGAGTTTCCATTATGATAAAGATCTAATCCTTTAGAGTTCTTTATGATGTTTTCTCCATAACCACTTCCAATAACACAGTAATTAACACTTTTTACTCTAGAATCTAACTCTAAAGCTGTTTTTTCAGCTTTTAATAAGAAATTGATTTTTGCATCAACTGTAATATCTTTTAGAACTGGATTAAAAGAATCGATTTTTTCATAAATGCTTTTTTCTCCATATATTTCAATAACGTCTAGATTCTCAATAACTTTAGCATTAGAGATAGCTCTTTCTATAAGCGGTAAAATATCCTCTTCTTCAATCGATTCCGTATAAGAATATCCCATTTTTTCGTTAACTTTAACTCTAAAAGAGATTCCCATATTTTGTGAATTACTATAAGTATCAATTTCACCTTTAAAAACTTTAATAGTTTCATTTTCAGAAGATGTAAAATAAATTTCAAAATCATCTAGTTTCATATTTTTAGCAGTATCAAAAACTTTATCTATAAATAACTTTATGTCCATTATCTTCCTCCAATTATAATATCTTTTATTTTAATTCTAGGCTGTCCCACATTAGCAGGGATGCTTCCAGAAACAGATCCACACATTCCTTGTCCATGAGCCAAATTATCTCCAACCATATCTATTTTATGAAGAACTTCAGGTCCATTGCCGATTAAAGTTGCACCTCTAACGGGTTCTGTAATTTTACCATTTTTTATTAAATACCCTTCCATAATAGAGAAATTAAAGTCTCCTGTACTAGGATTAACTGAACCTCCACCCATGTATTTAGCATAGATTCCATCTTCAGTATTAGCTAGCATATCTTCTAAAGAGGAAGTTCCATTTAATATAAATGTATTAGTCATTCTAGATGTAGGAGCATATTTATAAGACTCTCTTCTAGCACTTCCAGTACTTTCAACACCCATTCTTCTTCCATTTAACTTGTCTACCATATATCCTTTTAAAATACCTTTTTCAATTAAAAGATTTCTTCTTGTAGGCGTACCTTCATCATCAATATTAGAAGACCCCCATTCATTTGGTAAAGTTCCATCATCTACTGCAGAAACAATATTACTAGCAACTTGCTCGCCAATTTTTCCTGCAAAAACAGAAAGTCCTTTAGCAACACTTGTAGCTTCAAGTCCGTGTCCACATGCCTCGTGGAATATTACTCCTCCAAATTCATTTTCAATAATAACAGGCATTTTTCCACTTGGAGCATATTTAGAACCAAGCATGGTTTTAGCGATTCTCGAAGCTTCTTTAGCGTATGACTTTATATCAATTTCTTTAAAAAATTCAAATCCTTTAGCAGCTCCAGGCCGATATGAACCAGTTTGCATATCATTCATATCAGAAGCAATACTTTCAATTCCAAGTCTGCTTCTAGTTCTTGTATCTTCAGCCCAAGTACCTTCAGAATTAGCAACCAGAATATTTTGTGTAGAGTCGCTATAGTTTATTCTAACTTGACTTATGCACTGGTCATATTCTTTAGCAGCATTATAAGCATCTTTCATAACTAAAATTTTATCATCTTTTAAAATACTTCCAGGAGCTAAAATTATTTTATGTTTATTTTCAATATCTTGTTTAATAAGATTTATAGTAATATCCTCTTTTGTTCCTCTTATAGCTTGAGATGCTTTTTTTGCAACTTTTATAAGATTTTCTTTGCTCATATCATTAGTATAAGCATAAACAGAAAATAATTCTTTGAAAATTCTTATACCAATTCCAAAGTCCTTTCCTGAAATAGCTTGTTCAATTTTTCCATCAACTAAATAGAAAGAATCACCAACTTTATTTTCAACAAAAATTTCTGCAAAATCCCCACCAGTAGAAAGTGCTTCATTTAATATATTTTCAACTAAACTCTTATCTATCATATAGACTTCTCCTTTTGATGTTTTTATTAGAGTATAGCATATGTATTTTTTTTTAGATAGAAGAAATAATTAAGGTATAAGATGGAAAAAAAAATGAAAATATAGTATAATACTTCAATAAATAATAAAATGGAGGAAATTTTTATGGAAAATTTTTTAGGGAATATGTCAGATGAAGTTATACTGTATATAGCAAAATATTCTCCAATGCTTTTAAAAAAAGCGATATATCTGTTAATACTTTATTTTACATACAATCCAGTTAAGGAATTTTTAGTAGGTTCATTAAAAAAGATATTGAGAAGAAGTACTTTAGATGAATTATTAGTAAATTTTTTATTAACAGCAACGAGATTAATGGTAATAATTTTTTATTTTTTAAATTTATTAGAAATTTTAGGTTTAAAAACTACTTCTATTATAGCATTGATTGGATCAGTGGGTGTTGGAATAGGATTAGCATTAAAGGGAAGTTTATCAGATGTAGCAGGTGGAATACAAATTTTAGTATCAAAACCTTTTAAAAAAGGAGATTTTATTATTGCTGCAGGAACAGAAGGAGCTGTTCAAAAAATAAGTTTTTTATACACTATTTTAAATAGTGTAGATAATAAAAAAATTATAGTTCCAAATGGAAAATTATCATCATCAATAGTTACAACAGTTACAGCTAATCCACAAAGAAGAGCAGACTTTTTATTCTTTGCAGATAAAAAGTGTAATATAGATAAGGTAAGAGAAGTACTGTTTGATGTAGTAAATAGCCATCCAGCAGTTTTAAAGGATAAAGACATATTTGTTAAATTTGCAAAAGAGACACCAATAGCATCAGAATTTATTGTAAGAGTTTGGACTTTAAAGGAAAACTTTAGAGATTTAAATGCTGATATTCAAGAGGAAGTTAAAAAAAGATTTGATAAAGAGGGAATAAGAATTCCATATCAATCATATGAAATAAAAAAATACCTTTAAGAGTTATCTTAAAGGTATTTTTTTTACATTCCCATTTTTATTCCAACTTTTACTAACCACCAATTTACAGGATAAGCAGTTATAAATCCACAACACATAGCAATTTGCATCATAAACCAAAACTCAGGAGTTGTAGGAGAAAGACGACCAAGCCAAACAAATGTAACGAGAGCCATCCAACCATACATACCGATTTGCCATGAAGTAAGAGAAAGAAAATCTATTTTAAGAGCTCTTAACCAAATTTTAACACCTTTTTCATTCATCATAGGAGAGATAGCAGCATATTGAAAAGTAACACCAGTTAATAAAGCTAAAAAATAATCTAATGTCCATTCACCAAAAGTATAATTATTAAATAAAGTGAACGGAAACATTAAGAATAACCATGGCCCAATTAAATCAGCTAAAGAACAACCAGCTCCGCAATGAAGAGTATCAGCAACAACTCCTTGCCAAAAGCTTGAATATTTATGATCTTTCATATCCATGTTATCCATTTTCATATCACTCATATCCATATCTTTCATATCCATGTCATCCATTTTCATATTACTCATGTCCATATCTTTCATATCCATACCACTCATATCCATTTTTCTATTTTTTCCAATAGTAAAATATGCCCAAACTCCAAAAAGACCAGCCCACAAACCATTAATAGGCCAAACTAAATTCATAATAGGCATCTCTTTTTGTGGATGTTTTAAAATATCGATAGTAATACTTAGTGCAGAAAGAATACCAATAACGATAAAAAATTTAGAAACAATATTAAACAATTAAATCACCACCTAAAAAAATTATTATTCAGTAATTAAATACATAAAGAAAATATGATTTCCTTTAAAAAATAGAGATAAATAAAGGATAAATTATAAAATTAAAGTAAACATAAATACTCAGTAATGAATAAGGAGGGCTTTATGGAGAAAATGTTAGTGTTATTCAAATATTATAATGATGCAAAACTAGCTATCGAAAATTTTAAGTCATTAAAAAAAAGATTTAATTTTGAAATATTACCACTTTATGTAAAAGAGTTAAGAGTTCCTACAGGAGTTACATTTTTAAGCCCAAGCATGACAATGGATATTTTAAAAGAATATGAGGATGAATATATTGAAGATTTAAAAAGTTTACTATTAAAAGAGGGAGTAGAAGAGGAACTTGTAGTTGAAATAGGGATAAATAAAGATATAATTCAGGAATATTTAAAAAAGGTAGATTGTTTAATGGTAGAGGAAACTGAATATTTAGATGAAGATTTTTTAGATATATTAAAAATTGTATATAAGCCTGTTATTATTGTAAATAAAAATGTATCAACATTTAAAAATGTTGTAATAATTTCAGACGATGGAGTTAAGATTAATAAAAGTGTAAATAGTTTTATAAGAGATTTTCCTCAAATAAAAAATGTTACATTATTAAGTTGGAATTATAAATACCAAGAAAATCATTTACTTGAATTATTAAAACGGAAAGGTATTGAAGTAAAAGTAGAGATGTTTAATCAACATTTTAATACTAAAGATGAATTTTTTCAAAAAATGAATGAATTTGATTTTATTGTAATGGGAAATTTAAGTAAATCATTTTTCTTTGAAAAAATAACTAAGCGTATGGGAGTAGAGATAATAGAAAAAGCGATTAAACCAATATTTATAGGATAAAAAAATAGCAGAGTTTACAAACTCTGCTATTTATATAATAATTATTCGTTATAATATAAATTCTCAGTTGGGAATACTGGGTCTGATGTTACATCAACACCAAGTTTTCTTAATGTTTGCTCGTCACCTTTTCCTAAAATAGTAGTTGAGTGAAGTTGTGCTCCTTTTAACATAGGAAGTTGATCAAGAGCAGCTTGAGCCATAGGGTTAGTTGTAGCTGAAATAGTAAGAGCGATTAACATCTCTTCACAATCTAATCCTAAATTTTTACTTTGTAATGTATTTTTCTTTAATTTTGTAATATCTTCAATTATAGTTGGAGATATTAAGTGGATATTATCGTTAATTCCAGCGATAGCTTTTAGAGCGTTTATTAAAACAGCTGATGAAGCATCTAAAACATTAGATTTTTTACCTGTAAAAATCATTTCATTTGAAAGTTCCATAGCTACAGATGATAAAAGTTCGTTCTTTTCACAAGCTTGTTTTTGCTTATCTAAATGTTCTCTAGCAGCAGTAACTACTTTTCTATCACTCTCTTTTAAATCTAGCTCTTCCATTATAAGTTTAGCTCTTTGGAAAGTTTCTTTATCAACATATCCTTTTTTATATTCACATCCAGTTTTAAAATATCTTCTGATAATCTCTTGTTTAGAAGCTTCTCTAACAACTTCATCATCAGTGATTCCAAAACCTACTCTATTAACTCCCATGTCAGTTGGAGATTTATAGATTGATTCTTTATTTGTTATTTTCTCAATAATTCTTTTTAATACAGGGAAAGCTTCAATATCTCTGTTGTAGTTAACAGCAGTCTCACCATATGCTTCAAGATGGAATGAGTCAATCATGTTAACGTCTTTTAAATCCACAGTAGCAGCTTCATAAGCTATATTTAAAGGATGCTTTAAAGGTACGTTCCAAACAGGGAAAGTTTCAAATTTTGAATATCCAACAGCATTTCCTCTTTTATTTTCATGATAAAGTTGACTTAAACAAGTAGCTAATTTTCCACTTCCAGGTCCTGGAGCAGTAACAACAACAATTGGCTTAGTTGTCTCGATAAATGGATTTTTTCCATATCCTTCTTCACTAACAATAGTATCAACATCAGTAGGATATCCTTTTGTAGCTCTATGTTTGTAAACTTTAATTCCTCTTCTTTCAAGCTTTGTTATAAAAAGAGATGTAGATGGTTGGTCGTCATATCTTGTAATAACAACACTATTTACTTCTAGTTCACGTTCTCTTAAATCATCAATTAATCTGAATACATCCATATCATATGTGATACCGAAATCTCCTCTAATTTTGTTTCTTTCAATATCTCCAGCATAAACACAGATTATAACTTCAACTTTTTCTTTTAATTTTTGAAGTAATTTGATTTTTGCGTTTTCGTCAAACCCCGGTAAAACTCTTTTTGCATGTAAGTCAAATAACAGTTTACCACCAAACTCAAGATATAATTTGTCAAAATTATTAACTCTTTCTAGGATATATTTCGATTGTTCCTCTAGATATTTATTGTGATCAAAACCTATTTTCATGACTCACTCCTTCATTTTTTTCATATTTGTCAGAGCTATTCCTGACTCTATATCATAGCATGATATAAAAAAAAAATCTAGCTTAAAAATATTTTTTTATGATATAATTATAAAAATTTTGACGGAGGATGAGATGAAAAAGTTACCAATAATAATAGATTGTGATCCAGGATGTGACGATACAATAGCTTTACTTTTAGCTTTTGCTAGTGATAAATTAGATATAAAAGGAGTTACAGTTTCAGCAGGAAATGTTCATATAAATAATACAACAGAGAATGCAAGAAAGTTAGTAGGAGCTTTTAGACCAGAGATTAAAGTTGCAAAAGGTTGTGAAAAACCATTATTTAAAACTATAGTTACAGCTCCAGAAGTACATGGTGAAACTGGACTAGGATGTGTAGTTTTACCTGAAAAGGGAAAAGTAATTGAAAGCATAAATGCAGTTGAATTTATTGCTCAAACTTTAAGAGAAAACGAAGAGAAAATAACTATAGTAATAACTGGACCAATGACAAATATAGCTGTATTTTTGATGATGTATCCAGAATTAAAATCAAAGATAGAAAAATTTGTAATAATGGGAGGATCATCAATTGGTGGAAATGTCACTCCTTCAGCAGAATTTAATATTTATGTTGATGCAGAAGCTGCAGATATTGTTTTTAAATCAGGAGTTGAAATTATTTTATGTCCGTTAGATGTAACAATGAAAGCTTTTGTAACTGAAAAAGAATTACAAGAGATAGGAGAAATTGGAGGATTAGCAGCTGAAGTAGCTCATGGAGCAATAAAAAATGCTCTTGATTTCTATAAAGAATTTTACCAAAAAACAGAGGTTCCTATGCATGATCCTTGTACAATTGCATATTTATTAAATCCAAATATATTTAAAGGGCAACACGTATTTTTAGGAACAGAGTTAAAAGGTGAATTTACTTATGGTGAAACAATAATAGACTATAGAGATAAACTTGGAAAAGAGAAGAATGCATTAGTTTTAAATGAAATTAATAGAGAGGAATTTATAAAACTTATAAAAAATTCTGTAGAAATTTTAAAATAATAGTAATTAGAAAAAACCAAAGAAGTTAGCTTTGGTTTTTTTATTTGGCATTTTTTATAAAAAATAGTATAATGAAGTAATACTTTTAATTTTTTCGAGTTATTTTTTTCACATTTTTTGGCGATATATCAATGAATTAAATAATTAATTATTTAAATTATTTATATATTCTATTTCAAAAAACAATAATTAGGTGCTATAATCGAAAAACACGCACACTTTATAAACATTAACAGGAGGTATTAAGATGACAATTGAGTTATCAACAATTCAGACTATAGCAATGGCAGTTGTTGTATTGTATATAGGAAAATTTTTAAATCACAACTTCAAATTTTTAAAGGAAAATTGTATTCCTGAATCAGTTACAGGAGGAACAGCATTTTCTGTAATTACATTTATTGGATATAAAACAGGTATGTTTAATTTTATATTCGAGGACTCTTTAAGAAATATATTTATGATTGCATTTTTTACAACAGTTGGATATTCTGCGAGTTTAAAATTATTAAAGAAGGCAGGGATGCCTGTATTTATGTTTTTAATAGCTTCAGTAGGATTAGCAATATCACAAAATGTTTTAGGAGTAGGGTTAGCACAAATTTTAAATTTAAATCCATTAATAGGATTGGCGACAGGATCGATGTCAACGACTGGAGGACCAGGAACAGCTGGAGCTTTTGCTCCTATATTAGAAAGTTATGGAGCAGAGGGAGCAACAGTAGTTGCAATGGCTACTGCAACGTATGCTTTGATAGTTGGAAGTTTAATATCAGGACCTCTAGCTAATAGATTGATAAAAAAACACAATCTTTTAGAAAAGAGAGATGGAGTTGGAATGTATGATTCAGATGAAGAGAAGAAAACACCATTAGATCCAAAACATGTTTCTACAGCTTCTTTCCAAATAATAATGGCAATGGGAATAGGAAGTTTAATTTCTAACTATTTATCAAAAGCTGGAATAGTTCTTCCATCATATATAGGAGCTATGTTTGCAGCAGCTTTAATCAGAAATATTTCAGATTTTACTGGAGCATATGAGGTTCATTTAGATATTATAAATATAATAGGTGGATTTACATTAACAATATTCCTTTCAATGACTTTAATGAGTTTTAAATTATGGGAATTACAGGGATTAGCATTACCTTTAGTGATAATGTTAGTTGCGCAGACAATATTAATAGGAGTATTTGCATACTTTATTACATTTAGATTAACAGGAAAGGATTACGATGCAGTTGTTATGACAAGTGGACATTGTGGATGTGGTTTTGGAACAACACCAAAGGCTTTAGCAAATATGGAAGCCTTAACAGCAAAATATTTTCCATCACCAAAAGCTTTCTTTGTTATTCCAATTGTAGGAGGATTATTTATAGATTTCTTTAATGCTGGAATAATAACTTTATTTATGAATATTTTACATTAATTATGAAAACACCTTCTAAAAATTAAAGGAATTTTAAAAAAATTAAGAAGAAACATAATAGAAATTAGGAGGTGGATTTTATGAAATTAAAACAAGCAATATCAAAAGTAGAGGAAAAATTAAAAGTTGAAAAAACTGAAGAACTTCATAAATTATTAGCGGAGTTGAAGAAGGTTGATGAGGAAATAAAAGAGAGCGAAGCTAGAGATAAAGCTGTAGAAGAGATTAAAAGAAAAAATGATCAAATAGAATGGGTAAATATAAAAGACGTTTAAGATGGGTTTAGATATTTTAAATGCATTAAAAAAAAAAGTATGATATAATTTATAAAAAGTTTTATGGAGGTATGTCGTGCTTAAAATATTTAATGATAGAGTATATGGACTAGAAGAAAGTTTAATAGCTAGCGGATATCCAATGATAGCCGAATCAATAGAGGAGTGGGATGAAACTCCAAATTTAGATGAAAAAGATTTTAAAAGAGCAGGAAAATTAGGAAATGTACCAACAGGAACAGGACATGATAATTTTCTAAAAGGTATAATAGTTCAGTTTGATATAACATATCCAAACTATTGGACACCACAATTTCAAAGATATCACTTTGCTGATATAGTATCATCAACATCAAAAATGCATAGATTAACAAAAATGGATTTGAAGAAGTCTTGTAATGAATATGTAGATGATGTAGTTATTGAAAACTTAAATAGATGGATTGAAATTTTTAACTCTTTTGAGAAAGAGCAAAAAGAGGTAGAGATAGATGGAAAAATCTATACAAAATATGAAATTTATATGAAAATAATTTCTAACTGTCCAATGGGACTAGAGCAAACAATGAGAGTTACAACATCGTATTTACAGTTAAAGACAATATATCTTCAAAGAAGATATCACAAATTAAAAGAAGATTGGGGAAATTTCTGTGATTGGTGTTTAACACTTCCTCATTTTGAAGAGTTTTGTTTAAAGAGTAATAAATAATAAAAAAGCTCCTAACAGATTTTAATCTGAAGGGAGCTTTTTTTTATCTTCTATTTCTAAGTAAGTAAATAATAGATGGATATAATCCAGGATAGTAAAGATTTTTTTGATAGGCTCTAACTTTTGTAAGAAGAAGCATACAATAAAATCTTAAAAATAAACTTATAAAAAACATAAGCTTTAATCCAGCATAAGAATCACCAAAAATTAAAATAGTCTTACCTTGTAAAAAGTTGGCTAAGTGTCCTCCTAAAAAGGCTCCTGTTAGGCCCATAACTCCTACAGATAAGGAGTAAGCTGCAGTATAAGAATCTCTATCAGGTGATGATAACTCTAAAAGTAAACTAAATAAAGAGAGATTTATAGCTGACCATCCAACAGCAGTTCCAATAGCATCTAACATAATTAAGCTATTGACGGTTTCTTTAGTCATTAAAAAGTAAAAGATAACAACATAGCTAGAAACAGCAATTCCGAAAGATAAAAGTTTTTTATATCCAATTCTCTCAACTAATTTTCCATAAATAAAAAATGCAATAATAGATAATATGGCAGTTAAAGAGCTAGATAAACCTAGAATATTATATGAAGCATTTAAATCAACAACAGCAAAATAATAAAAATATGGTTTTGTAAATTCAATAGAAAAATTCCACATAGCTATAAACATTAAAAAATTAAAAAAATTACTGTCTTTTAATGGTTTTTTTATAGAAAAACTTATTTGATTTTCTTTAAAATTTGGTATTTCATGAAAGTAAAGTAGAACTAGTGTTGTGATAGCAGCAATGGCAATTATAAAAGTTAATACTAAAATGCTTGTTTTTCCAGGAGTGTAGTTTAAAGATTTTGAAACTATATATGAAAAAACTACAGTTGACATGGAAATTAAAGTAAAACGTCTAGAAAAAAAAGTTCCACGATCTTCTTTTTTAATAATATCTCCAACTGAGCTTGTCCAGATTCCGCTTACAAAAGCCGAAAAGACTGAATAAATAAAAACTATTCCAACGAGGAGTCGATAATCTATTTTATCAAAAAGTACGATAAAAAATAAAAAACACATTGGAATTCTAGCTGCAGCGGCACTAAATAGTAAGGCTCTTTTTTTTGTTTTAAAAAATTTATAATATGTTCCTAAAAAGATTTGAAGTAGTTGTAGACCTAAAGGTAACGTTGCAATAACAGATATCCAAAATGGTTCACATTTAAAGTATAGAGCCAGAGCAGTAAGAGCAAATCCTTGAATTCCCAGAGAAAGCATATTAGCACTCATACCCTCAACAGTTATAAGGAATTTATTTTTATCATAAGAATCACGAAACATAAATATTACCCCCTGTTGTAGTTTGTAATTAGATTTACTAAAAAAAAGAGAGATTCCTTTTAAATTTAAAAGGAAATAAAAAAGTAAAAATGAAAAATAGATAAAAGGAGATGATGAAATGAAACTAAAACCAATAATTGGAATTTCAGGAAGCATTATAGTTGATAATAGTGGGAATTTTCCAGGGTATGAGAGAGCATATGTGAATAATGATTATGTAGAGTCTGTAATTAGAGCCGGAGGAGTACCATATATAATACCGGTTACTGATGATGAAGAACTTATTAAGGAGTATACTCGGAATATTGATTGTTTAATACTATCAGGAGGACACGATGTAAATCCACTTTTATGGGAGGAGGAACCTATAAAAGAATTGGGAGAAACTTTTCCTAAAAGAGATCGATTTGAATTTCTTTTAATTGAAAATATGTTAGAAGAGGAAAAACCAATTTTAGGAATTTGTAGAGGAGAGCAAATTTTAAATGTATATTTTGGCGGAACTTTATATCAAGATTTATCTTTAAAAAAAGATAGTAATATTAGGCACAATCAAAAAGTAAAACCAAATTTAGAAACACACACAGTTGAAATAAATAAAGAATCATTATTATATGAGATATTAAAAAAAGATAAGATTTTAGTAAATAGTTTTCATCATATGGCAATAAAAGATGTCGCAGTTGGAATGAAAATCACAGCTCTTTCTAAGGATGGAGTTATTGAAGGTATTGAAATGAGAGAAAAAAATATACTAGCAATTCAATGGCATCCTGAAATGTTGAGTAAAACAAATGGGTTGATGCAGCGATTGTTTAATTATTTTATTAGTATTTCTAATAAGGAGTAATTATGAAAAGTAAACTTGGATTTTGGAGTATTGTTTTATTAGGAATAAATTCAATAATCGGATCAGGAATATTTTTACTGCCAAATAAAGCATATAGTTTAGTAGGAACAGGAAGTATATTTGTAATTTTATTTGATATGATATTAGTTTTAAGTATAGCTTTATGCTTTGCTGAAGCTAGTGGAATGTTTAAAAGAAATGGTGGTCCATACATTTATGCAAAAGAGGCTTTTGGAGAATTTGTAGGATTTGAAGTGGGATTTATGAAATGGGCCATTGCTATAATAGCTTGGGCTGCAATGGCTGCAGGATTTGTTCAAGCTTTAGGTGATGTGTGGGAGCCAGCAAAAGAAACTATGACAAAGGATATAATAATAGCCATTATTATATGTGGATTAGGAGTAGTTAATATTTTAGGTGTTAAAATATCAAAACTGTTAAATAATATAATAACTTTAGGAAAGTTAATTCCTTTAATAATATTTATAGCTGTTGGAATCTTTTTTATAAAAGGTAGTAATTTTGTGCCTTTTAATATTTTGACAACTTCAGAAGAGGTAAATTTTGCACCAGCAGCTTTGTTAATGTTTTATGCTTTTACTGGATTTGAATCAATTGCTGTAGCCGCAGAAGATATGCATAACCCAGAAAAAGACTTACCTATAGCTACAATAACTGTAATGCTTATAGTTTCAATTTTTTATATTTTAATATTAATGGTTTCTATAGGTGTTTTAGGAAAAGGTTTATCAACTAGTTTGACTCCAATAGCTCAGGCGGCGGGAAATTTTATGGGAGAAGCTGGTGCTTTATTAATAACAGCAGGAACTTTAGTATCTATTGGAGGAATAAATATAGCTGCATCTTTTGTTACTCCTAGGTGTGGAGTAGCTCTTGCAGAGGATGGAATCTTACCAAGAGTAATAGCAAAAAATGGTCGATATGGAACTCCAACTATAGCCATAATAATAACAGTTATTTTAGCTCTACTGATAGCTTTATCAGGAAGTTTTGTAAAGTTAGCAGCAATTAGTGTAATTTCAAGATTTGTTCAATATTTACCAACTTGCTTAGCGATTCCGGTATTGAGAAAAAAAAGACCTGATTTAGTGAGAACATTTAGAGTACCCTTTGGTCCAGTAATTCCAATTTTTGCTATTGTGGTTAGTTGTTGGTTAGTATATAACTCAGATATAGAAAAGATTTTAATAGGATTAGGTGGGCTTATTTTAGGAATACCAATCTATTTCTTTATGAAGAAATATTCAAAATAAAAAAGGGCTCTCAATTAAGAGAGCTCTTTTATTATAAGTTCTACAGGGCAATGATCAGAGCCCAAAATATCGTTATGAATATTTGCTTCAACAATTTTATCTTTTATTTTATTAGAAACTACAAAGTAATCTATTCTCCAACCAGCATTATTTTTTCGAGCGCTGAATCTGTATGACCACCAAGAGTATTTTTCAATAGCATCTGGATGTAAATATCTAAAACTGTCTACAAATCCACTTTCAAGTAGTTCACTAAATTTATTTCTTTCTTCAACAGTAAATCCTGCATTTGTTTTATTTGATTTTGGGTTTTTTAAATCAATTTCAGTATGTGCAACATTTAAATCTCCACAAAGAATTACAGGTTTTTTTGAATCTAAATTTAAAAGATAGTTTCTAAAATCATCTTCCCAAGTCATTCTATATTCTAATCTAGCTAATTCAGTTTGTGAGTTAGGAGTATAAACATTTACTAGATAGTAATCTTTAAATTCTAAGGTAATAACTCTTCCCTCTTTATCATGATGGTCTATACCTATATCATATGATACAGATACTGGAATTTCTTTTGTAAATATAGCTGTTCCTGAATAACCTTTTTTTTCAGCATAGTTCCAATAGCAGTTGTATCCTTCTGGATTGAAATCAACTTGTCCCTCTTGAAGTTTTATTTCTTGTAAACAAAAAACATCAGCATCGATTGAATTAAAGTATTCTAAAAAATTTTTTTGAAGAACAGCTCTAAATCCATTAACATTCCAAGAAATTAATTTTTTCATATATAACCTCCGTATAATTAGTTCAAAATTATCTACTAGTGATTATATCACAAAATAAAAAAATAAAAAAAATAAAAAAGTTTGTTGACATAAATAATATTTTATGATACTATAATTATGTAGCAAGCAACCAGCTACGAAAACAAAATAGTTCGGAATATAGCGCAGTCCGGTAGCGCACCTGCCTTGGGAGCAGGGGGCCGCAAGTTCGAATCTTGCTATTCCGACCATTATGGGGTGTCGCCAAGCGGTAAGGCAACGGACTTTGACTCCGTCATGCGTTGGTTCGAATCCAGCCACCCCAGCCATTTGCCTAGATAGCTCAGTTGGCTAGAGCACCCGGTTCATACCCGGGCGGTCGAAGGTTCGAATCCTTTTCTAGGCACCATTTGGAACTTAAACTCTGTAAAAAGAGTTTTTTTTTATTTTTTGTAACTTTAATAATAAAAAATCTACTGATATTTCTATCGGTAGATTTTAATGATTTAAAATAAGTTGTAAAACAATATCGTCTAACTTATCTTTATTATTTTTTATAAATTCATAAGCATCGTAAGAAAGATTTTCAATATTATTATTGGATTTGTTATCTAGTTCTAAAGAACCTCTGTATAATCTGGGATTTAATCTGTAGTAATTCCATTTATTTTTAGAAGAGTCAAAAATTTTTCTTAAAACAAAATCATCTGTATTAGATTGTGCAGAAAAAAGAATATCGATGATGGGAACGACCCATTTAGCTCCACCTTTAGTCTTAAGATGCTCATAATTTTTATACCCTTCTTTTTTCCCAGTTCCAATAGATATAAGAATCATATCATCTGATCCTGGAAAGGATGGTTTATCCTCTTTTAAATACTTTTTAAAATCAATATTTCTAGCTTCAGCATATGCAATGAGAGCTGGATTGTTTGCAAAAATCCCTCCATCAATACAGTTATAAACATCATCATTTAATGAAATTAATCTTTTAGCATTGAAATATACAGGTGCTGATGAAGTTGCTATAACAACATCTTTTAATTTAAAATTCTTTAAAGGTTTTCTTTTAGCGTTTAAGCTATCAAAAAAAATCTCTTTAGCTCTGATTAGATCATAAGAGGTTGACATAAAAGGTTTTACTGTATCACTTAAATTAATCTCTCCAAAAAGAGAGTTAGCTAGTTCTTCAAGTGCTTTTGTAGAGTATTTAGGACGAAGGATTCCACCAAAAGATGAAATCCTTCTAATTATATTTTTTTTAAAAATTTTATCTCCACAATTTTTATAAAGCTCTACAATTTCTTGAGCACTATGATAATTTGGGGATGTATAAAGGGCTCCAAGAATACCGCCAGTACTCGTTCCTACTATTAAATCAAAATATTCATGAAGGTATATTTTTTGCCCAACCTTTTTCGATATTTCAGTTTCTAAGTATTCGCAAATAATTGCGGGGATAATTCCCTTTACTCCACCACCGTCAATAGATAAAATTCTAAGTTTTTTCATAAAATCACTATTTAATAAGAGGAGCTACAGCATTTTTAAATTGCCAATTGTGATATTTATCCCAGTCGATGCTCCAAGTCATAAATCCTTTAACATCATATCCTCTTCTTTGTACTTCTCTCCAAGCTTCAACATAAACATTCATATCATTAATTGCACCAGTTCCAGCAGCACCAACACCAGCAGGTAATCCAATAGCTAAAATCTCTTGAGGAATAGGTCCGATAGGGAATAATTGTGCATATTGTCCTCCCCATGCAGGTCCATCGTGTCCTTTTATAAGAGCTTCAGTAAATTCAGGAATAAATTTAGCTTGATTTTTACAATCAATAACAACTCCACTTCCGTCAAAAGGATAAACACCAGTTCCAGGTGCATTATAATATTGTGGATGTATTGTTGTAATTAAATGTTTTGTCTTTTTTATAAGGTCAATGTATAGAGTTCCAAATCCAGTGTTAATTAAGTATGCTACTTCTGGAGCCATAGAATAAATAAAGTTAGGATCTTTAGCTCTAAAATACTCAATAATTTCTTTTATAGCATCAACAACATAAGTAGTTCCATTTTGAGCACTTTGTCCTTCTAAATCTATATCAAAACCATTAAATCCATACTCTTCAATAATATTTATAACACCGTTTTTAAAGATTTGTTTATCAGATTCTGATTTGATATGGAATACACCATTTTGTCCACCAATTGCAATAATAACGTTATGTCCTTTAGCTTTCATTCTAGCAACTTTCTCTTTAAATTGAGCTTTTGTAACTTCATTGCTTGCTTCAGGGTTAAAAACAGGAGTTAAGTGATCTGGAGATTCGATGAAAGAAACTACAATAGTATCATATTCAGCAGGAGTATCTTCAAGATCAACATATGATGTTTGAATATTTCCACCCCAAGAAGACCAGTATCCAACTAAAGTTTTCTTTGAATTTCCAGAAGATTCTTTTTTTATTGTAAGAATATTCGTTTGATAATATGTTACTATTGAATTATTTGTTCCAGCAAATACTAATTGTACAGTGTTATTTCCAGTTAATAATGGAAGAGATGCTACTGCTAGTGAAACACTAACCATAGAAGATCTTCTTGTGAACTCTACAGGTTTTGTAGTAGTTTTGAAGCCATTAACGTAAACAGCGTATTCAGTGTGAATATTTAAAGATGGAATTGATACTGTTCCTAAAAGTTGAGTATTATCTCCATTTAAATATATTGCTTCTACATCTGTTGCACCAATTAACGGTAGTTTTTCAGGGAAATTTACTGTTGGAATTTCAGGATCAACAGGTGGATCTATTGGAGGTTCAACAGGTGGGTTAGTTCCCCCCTCAACAGTTTCACCGTTTATAATTAAAGTTATAGGTTGTCCATTTAATGTAGCGTTAGAAGCAACATTAATATCAAAAGGAGCACCAGTTCCATTAATTCCATCGATTTTAAAGTTTCCGTTAGGTCCTAAATTAAAATGAGGTGCACCAGACCAATCGGCTCCTGAAGTTATAGAGAATCTACTTCCAGTTTTAGAAGCATTAATTTGCCATTGAGAAAGTCCAGTGGCAGGAGAATCGAAGTTTATCTCCCAGTTCCCACCGAAATTTTCAGTTGAATGTGAAATAAGTTCAATAGCAGCACTAAATCCATTGCTCCAAGATTGGCTTGAAGTAAGTTTTAATGTAGCAATTTTGTCACCAGTTGGTGGAGGGATAATAACATCCTCTTTAACAGTAACTAGATTAGATGATTTTATAATTTGCTCTAATGATTGAGCACCTCTATAAGAGAAAATAGCTTCAACAATATAATCTCCTGGAGTTAAAACAGTAGTGAAAGTTATAATTTCATTAGGATTAGTTGTTGTTTTTTGTTCGATTGTATTTCTAACAGAAGTTTTTAAGTAATATGTAACTTGGTTTATTCTATTTTGAGAATCAGAGATAGCTTTCGTAGAAACGGAAGCTTTTTTATTTGTGATATTTAGTTCGATACTTCCAATAGTAGGGACTATAATCTCAGGTTCAACAGGAGGATCAACAGGTGGCTCAGGTGTTTCAATATCCACATCTAAATCGAATATATTTTTTTCAACATTAGACAGTAACTCTTTTATTTCGAAGAAATATATGATTGATGATTCCATGTTTAAACTATTAATTTTATTCTTTAATTCAATTAATTGTATATTTAAAGATTCAAGTTCATTGCTTGCATCAACAAATCTTTTCTTTAGATTATTATAGTGATTTAAAACATTTGAAAAATGAGATTTTATATTTTGTATTTCTAAAGTATTCATTACACGCTCCTTGTATAAAATTATAGTGTAGCTTCTTTCCAAGCTTCGTTTGATGATGGTGGTTGATCCCATGCAGAAACATACCATCCATTAGTATAATATTTACCGTTATAGTAAACTCTTGTATTTGAATTAGGATAGCTCATTGATTCATGCCAAACTGGAGTACCGTTATATATTCCAGAATCTGTTGAGAAAACTAATGGAGCTACATCTGCGTTTGTGCTGTTATAAATTTGGAAAGCTTTAGTGAAAGCTAACTCTTCTTGTGCTAATCCAGTAGAGTCAGGACCATTAACTTCTGAACCATTATTTGCTTTATCTCTATTTGCAGACCAAAAAGTTATCATTCCAACATTTTTAGTTTTACAAAAGTTGATAACAGGAGAAACATCCTCTAAAAAGAATGTGTTAAAAGCTCCGGTATCGTTTATTCCAATCTCAGGACATATTCCAATCATAGACCAAAGCTCATCATCGGTTTTAATAACTCCGTGATTATTATAAAGGTTTTTTAGTTGTGAATGTAGATTTGTCATAGCTGAAATAGATTGCTCAGCCATATTTCCAGCGTAAGCTCCACCATAACACATAGCCATTATATTAACTCCTTCGATTTCAACACCTTTTTTAATAGCGTCATCTAATAAAAGAAGCTCATTTTGATTTAAACCATAAGGCATAACAGGAAGAGTAAACCAAAATCCAACATATCTACCTTCAGATTTTAATTCGTCTTGTAAAAGTTTTATAGCACTATGATTTCTTTTGTTTTCTTCACAAGTTTCGCTACCAGAAGTTCTATTATGTTCCATATCAAAATCAACTCTATTTAAATTCCAGTTATTTATAATTGATTTATATTTATTTTTTAAATCTTGAATATCTGTTATAACTTCATTTAAATAAGGTCCATTAAGACCACCAAAAGATATACAAACATCTCCACCCATAGATCTTAATCTTTCAATATCTTGCATAAGTCCAGCATTAGTTCCTTTGTTACCAGGTAGATTTATATTTCCTGCCCAAGCTGGATTTTTGTTAGAATCAGCGGTGATAAATCCTAAGTTATAGAACTGAACACCAGTTATTTTAGATTTGTCAGCTAATGCGAATTTAGAATTAACATCATCTCTAGCCGCATCTACAAATGGTGCAAAAATACCTCTAGGCCATTTTTTACTAGGTGTAGGATTAGGGTCTGGAGTTGGATCTGGATTAGGTCCAGGCTCTGGTTCAGTTGTATTCCCTTTAATGCTTATAATATTAGAATTTAATAAAATCTCTCCAGTTCTAGAACCGATGTTATATTTACAATTGCAGTTGAAGAAGTAGTTACCTTCATTAACTTTTGTAAATTGAACGTGATCGAAAGGATTGTTATTAATTATTGTTTCGATTGAAGTATTATTTGTATTCTTAAGTGTATAAATAACCTCAGTTATTGCAGAATCTTTATCTGTGATTTTAGTTAATAATCCTTTAGGAGTGTTTTCAAAAGCTGTTAAAGCTGCACAACAAACAGTTGGAATCTCTTTATCAACTAATTGAACTGTAATATTATTTGATTTTATAGTATTGCTTTGTATAACTTCGTTAGCGCCATCATAGTAATAAGTTGCTATAAAATAGAAAGTTCCATGTTCTCTAAAGTTAAAGTCTATTCTAAACATAGATTCAGGTAAAGAGATATGTAAAATTTCATTATCTCCAGAAGCTGTTTCCTTATACAGTTTATATTCAACGCTATTTAATCTAATTTCAGGATCAACAATATCTTTTAAAGAACCTACTAATGTAGTTTTAGTATCTTCTAAAAGAGCTGTTCTAATTTCAGGAACAATAATTTCAGGAACTTCTGGCTCACTTACCTCGATAATATGCTCTAAATCGAAAATCATTTTTTCAACATCATAAGCAAGAGCTTTTATCTCAAAGAAATCATTGATATTATTACTGCTATTTAAGCTTTGTGATAGATTTACTAAAAGTTCTAATTTATTTTTTGTTATATTATATTCTGGATTTGATGAAACAATATCCATTATTAAGTTCATACTTGTTTGAAGAGTTTTAAACTTATCAAAAAGTGATGTGATTTTACTTTTTAAATCACTAACTTGAAAATCTAGTTCATTATTTGAATTCAAAATAAATTGACCTCCTGTTTTTATTGTATTTGTATTAATTTCATAGATTGAAATTATTATTTTGTAAAAAAGAAAAAATATTTCAAAAGAATTTAAAATTAATGATAAGTGAATTTATATTAACATACCTCGATTAAAAATTCAAACTAAAAAATAAAAAAATAAAAAAGCTTATTTAAAGAGAAGTATCCTAAGAAAAATGTACATATAGAAAATATATATAAAAAAAATTAAAAATATTGTTGATTATTTTTAATAAAAAATGTATTATATTTTCATAAATGTTTAAATTAATGCAATATAGTTTAATTTTTAAAAAGAAATAAATAAAAATGATAAGTGAAAATATTTTAAGATATTTTTATAGTGAAAGGAGATAGTATGTTCTTTAATAAGAAAAATAAAGAGCTAAAAAAAGAAGTTGCTAATCTAACTGCCATAAATAAAGAATATGAAGAAAAATGTGAATATTACCAAGAGAAATATTTACAAATTAAAACAGAATATGTTGAAGCTCTGAAAAGAAATGAAAACTTTAATAATGCTTTTAGAGAGAGCTTTTCAGAATTATCTTCAAAATTAATATCGGTAGAGATTACACTTTCTAAATTAGAAGAAAAAAATAAAGAGTTCTCAAAAACAGAGATTCTAGTAAGAAAATTCCAAGAGCTTGAAGGAGATTTGATAAAACTATCAAGAGAGATTGGAAGATTGTCAACATTTTTAGAAAAACACACAAACTTTAATAAAGAAACATCAACTTATCAAGCAAATCTTGAAAAATCATATAGAATGTTTAAATAAAAATTTACTAAACGGAGGATAAAACTGCAAATGAAAAAAACGAATAATGATTTATTTCCTGTTATAGACAGAGAACAAGAATTTCAAAAAATATATAATAATACAATAGAAAAAGTTAATTTTATAAATAGCAAATATTCAACAATACATGATGGAGTAGCTTGTGAAGAGTTAGATCCAATGATTGAAAAAATGAATAATTTTGTATTAAACCTTAGTAGAGTAACAAAATTAGAAGAGTATCTTTCATTTAAGTTATTAGTACAAAATATTTTAAAATTATTAGGAGAGTGTAACCATGGAGAGGTATTACCACCTATTCCTGAGTTAGAGCCTACAGTAATTAGTGCTATTTTAAAAAACATAAACAAAAATTTAACTGGAGAGTTAACATTAGGTGAAAATGCTCATTTAATAACTTCAGTGGAGTATGAGTTATATAAAAATAATACAAGAGTAGAAAAAATAACAACAAACTCAGGAATTCAAGTTGCAAATTTTGCATCAACTACACCGGGAACATATCAGTTTATAGCAAAATACTATTGGGCTGATAAGTTTAAACAAATTACATCAAATACTGTTATAGTAGAAGAGGATGTAGTAATTCCACCTCCAGTAGAAGGAGATTTTCCAACAAATTTACCATACTCAAACTTATGGGCACACACAGTAACAACAAATGGAAACTATGAAATAACACTTAATAATACTTGGGGAGTTATAGATAGTAAAATAGCTGTTTATTTAGATGGAGAATTAGTAGAAGTATTACCAACAAACTTTACAGCTGGAAATAAAGGGTCTGCTAAAAATATTGTACCAACTTCTAAGTATCCTTCAAATAAGGATTTAAAATTTGTTTATAGAGTTACTTATGTAAGAGATGAAAAGACAAATGATAAAGTTGTAGTTTATTATAAAAGTACAACAGGTACAATAGAAATAGCAACTCCAGATGGAGGAGTAAAATATTGTAAATATCCAGAATGGAATTCGGAAATTGAGTATGGTGCAGCTACAAATAAGATAGTATTTTATCAGGGATTCCATTTTAGACATACAGGATGGGCAACTAAAGGAGATGCTCCAAAATTAAATGGAGATTGGTCACCATGGACAAAATTATCAGCTGGTGAAGAGTCACAAATTGGTTGTCCTGGAAATCATTTAATGGATTCAGCAGGGACAAAACCAAATGCTCATTTAGAGCCAATGAATATATCAGAAGTTGAAGGTTTAGGATCTCCAATGGAAAAGATGCATATAACTTATACTCCAGAGTGGGGAAAATGGGGAGGAAGAAAATATACTCCAAAAATAACTCCGTGGAATAAGATATCTCATATGCAATATGCCTTTATAGATGTAATTCCTGATTATACAGGAAAATTTAATACAGATAAAGATGATATATCACATTTAAAAAGATCTGCAGCAGACGCTCCAATTGGAACAAGTTTAAAAGTATCACCAAATATATTTGATCCAGGTGCAGCATTCTCAGCTTATGGTGGAACAAATGCATTTATGACTGAATATAATGAAATGGCAAGAAAATATCCATATGTTAAACCAATAGCTTCATTAGGTGGATGGTCAAGATCAGCATTCTTTAGAGACGCAGCTCAGCCAGATAAAATAGATTATTTTGTTAAAAGATGTATCGACTTTATAAGAGAGTTCAATTTTGTTGGAGTAGATATTGACTGGGAATTCCCTTGTGATAGAAGAGATGGAGATTTAGTTGATAGTCCAAACGATTTAGGAAGTCCAAGAGCAGCAGACGATGAAGAAGTACTGTTCACTAACTTAATGAAAGCATTAAGAGGGGCTTTAGATAAAGCAGGACAAGAGGATGGAAAATATTATTTCTTGTCATGTGCTATAGTATCAGGAAAAAAACATATTCAAAAAAGTGGAATAGGAGTATGGCATCCAGCTTGTGACTTTATTAGTTATATGACTTATGATGTACATGGAGCTTTTGATCCAATAACAAACCATCAATCATATTTATTCCAAAACTCAAATGAACCATCATCAGAAACAAATCCAAATGGAAATGCATTTGCAATAGCAGATTTAATTGAATTTGTTACAAAAACATATGGAGTACCAGTTAGCAAAATAACTGTAGGATCGCCATTTTACTCAAGAGGATGGTCTGGAATATTTAAACCGACTTCAGGATGGTTAAACCCAAATACACCAGGATTATATGCTAGAACAAATATAGATGCCTCAACAAATGGAGCGAAGGGATGTTCAGCTCCAGGAACAATGGATGGAGGAAGAGGTGCAGGAGTTTTACCTCTACATCACTTAAATAAATTAATAAAAGGTGAAAATGTATCGGTAAGAACTTTAGATATGAACGGACCAGCTAATCCACATGCAGGAACAATATTAAAAGGTTCAGACTTCCAATATTACTATGATGAAGCAGCACAAGCTCCATACCTATATAATCAGAATGCAGGAATTTTCTATACATTTGAAGATGAAAGATCAGTTGAGACAAAGTGTCAATGGGTTGTTGATAATAACTTAGCAGGATTAATTTCGTGGGATATAGCTATGGATGATTACGGTATTGATATGCATAGTTCAGAAGCAACATCATCTTATCCAACATTATATCAAGCAGAGCATTTATTAACATCAGTAATATTCGATAAATTTAAAGCAAATTCATTAAGATTAAACTATTTAAATAAAATAGCTAGAAGATAACTAAATCATAATAAAACATAAAGGGGAGGTAACTCCCCTTTAATTATATAAAAATTAAAAAAAGGGAGTTTAAATATGGAAAGAGATGGAAGTATATTTGATCTTGTTGATAAAAATGGTATCACTGCATCTTCTAGTGTATCTATTTGGAATGGAAATGGTCCTGATTTAACATTAGATGATAATGAAGATACATTATTTCACTCTAATCAATATTCTAATGGTGGATATGGGGATGTTTACTTTAAATTTGAAGAATCTAAAGTTATAAATAAAATAGAATTTTTAACAAGACATCCAAGTGCAAATAATGGAAGAGTTGATCAATATGAGATTCTTTATAAAAATAGTAATTTTGATGCAGATTGGATTTCTATTTATCAATCTGAAATAACTGAAGAGAAAGGTTGGAAAAACGCTAATTTTCAAGATGTATTAGTTTCAGAAGTTTGTATAAGAGTTCATAGAAGCTATGGAAACTGGATAGTAATGAACGATATAAAGTTTTATTCAAATACAGTTGTAGAAGATGATTTAAAGACTATTTTCGAATCATTAGATTGTCAGGCAGTAAAATCTCAAGTAAGATTAAAAAATATAACAGAGTTAAAAAATAGATATCAAGATAATTTAGAAATGGTAAATTTATTAGAAGTTGGAAAATATTTATGGCTTAATAATAATCAAGTAACTAGAAAAAAAGTTAAACTATTAGCTTCTAATCAAAATAGAGAAGAGTACTTTAATACTTTAAAAATAAAAAGTAGTTTACCTATAAAAACAGCAGAAATAGCTTTTAAAAGTAAAAAAGAGTATTTGATTATATCAAATGAAAATATTAATTTATATATTGTAGAGAGTTTTGAAAAATTAAGAGATAAAAAAATAGAGATAAAAAAAGGTTTAAATTCAATATATTTAAAAGAGGATACAACTGAAGTTTTCTTAGTTGATGATATAACTAAAAATATTGAGATGACAATATTTAATGCAGATGAGATAAAAAACTATTCTATTGGTAAAGTTAACTATAAAGAGTTTATAAAAGAGAATACAAACATTTTAGGATTAGTTGAAGGAAAGAATTTTATTTGTCAATTAAATAGAGAAGAGATAAAAGATAGTTATAATGAATTTGATTTTTTACAAGGTGTTGAAAACTTGGATGCTATTTTAAATTATATATATTTTTTATTAAATAGAAATGAATATTATCATGTGTCACCATTTAAAAGAGTTTTAATTCAAGGGATAAACAATAATCTTGTTGAGCAAAAAAGTACACAAGATGGAAGCTATACAACTTTTGGTGGAATGTCTAGATTAATGTTTAATAAATCAATTGAAGAGTTAGCAAATCCAAATTTTTGTAGAGTAATAGCAAAAGATTTTATTGGGGAGGTAGATACAAATATAGAACTTCAAGAGTTATTAACATTCTTATTAACAAAAGAGCTTGAATTTAGATATTCAAGAGTAATGATAATTCCTGAGGATATTCAAAAAGCTTTGTGGATTAAATTAAGACTGTTTTTTAATAGTGATAGATTTTTACCAAATATATATAAGAAAATTCAAGAAACTGATTTGAGTGGAATACAGAATCAATTGGAAAAAGTTATTTTATGGGTAGTAGAGATACTACAAAGAGATGTATCTAAGTATTTTGTAGAGAATGGATATGAAATTTCAAGTGAGATATTATCTAAGTGTAATGAATATCCAGAATTATCTATTGACTTAAATGAAGTTAATTTTTCAAATTATAAAGAGTTGATAGAAGAGGAAATATCTATAATAAATGAGAATTACAAGAGAAGTATAGAAGGAAATATTTAAGGGGGAAAAATGAGTTCAGAAATAACTTTCATTAGAAATGGAAATGCTCCTAGTAGTAATAATTTTAATTTAAAATTAAGCTCAAACTCTATAATAAAAAATTTAATAATAGAAAGTCAAAATAATATATTTCCAGAAGAATTAAATTTAGAATTTAAAGATTTTATAGGAAATGATATAGCATTAAGAGCTAAAAGATTAAGAGAGATGGGAAATATACAGGAGTGGGAAGTGGATCCAATTTTAACAGACTTGGTAAAAGTTAAGATTGGTGAGTCAGAAGCATCAATAATTAATGTAACTCCAGTTTTAACAGATATAAAACCATATTATGCTCAAAGTGATATTGATACAAGAATACCTCAAAGTGATTTTGAAATAACTAGAGTTGACAATGGAATAGAAGTTGAATTAAAAAATAGTAAAATAATTGATAGAATAAAATTAAAAAGAGAGCTTATAAATTTAGAAATATTCTATAGTCCAGGAGAGGGGCAAAGTTGGATATCTTTAACAAATATTCCAATTAGTGGAACATTAAAAATACATCCTGTAATGGTAAAGAAATTTTTATTAACAGGAGAGGGAAATACGCAACTTTCAAAAGAAGAAATTGAAATTTTTATGTTTAATTATTTAAGTGTAGAGATTGAAAATCTATTTTTAAATGATGAGTACACAGAGTTAAAGCCAGAAGTAACAATAGATTATATTATTGAGTTGCAAAAAAAGACAAGCTTAACACAGGAGTATATAGATAAACTATCTACTGCTAGAGATATTCTAATAGGAGGAATGATGGGAGAAATTATTGAATATATAGGCAATGATTTTAAAGTAGTAGAGAGTTTTAATTTTCTAACTGAAGAAAATATATATCGTGTTAGAGCTAGTTATGTAGATAGATATGGGAATGAAAAAACTATAGAAACAGAGAATATTAGTGAAGACAAAATAGTAATGTTTGAAAAATTTTATGCTAAAGATATAACTTTTACAATCTTTGCTTCAGCAGAGATAACAAATGTTCAAATAACAGAGATAGAGTTGAATCAAGATGAGTATTATGCTCAAAGTGATATAGATACAAGAGTTGATAAAAATAATTTATTAGCTAGTTCAGGATGTGGAGTCTATGGAGGTTTAGAAGCTGATAGAGCTATTGATGGAAATGAAGCAACAAACTTTCATAGTAATGCGTACACAGATATAGGATATGGAGATTTTTATTTAAAGAACTCCTCTCCAAAAGTTATAGATAGAATAAACATTTTAACAAGACCAAATTCACTAGGAAGAATTGATAACTATAAAATTTTATATAAAGAGAGATCTACAGAAGAGTGGCTAGAAATAGGAGAATCTATAAATGAAGGTATATCTGGAAATTGGAGAAATGTAAAATTTAATCCAGTATTAGCATCAGAAGTATGTATCAGAGTTACAAAATCTAATGATAACTTTGTAATAATTTATGAAATGGATATTTTTAAATACAATAAGTTAAGTGATATGTTAAGAGATTTATTTATTGATGATGAATGCACTCAATTAAAAGAATCTGTTACATTAGAACAGCTTGATGAAATTGAATCTCGTTTAGGAATAACAGAAGAGTATATAAATTTATTTAGAGAAGCAAAAACATTATATATAAACAGATTGTTACCTCATAAGTTTGAGATAGAAATAGAAAAGAAAAGTGTAATTAAAACATTAAGATTAACAGATATAGGTAGAGTTTTAAAAGGTGAAATAAGATATACAGATAGTCATGAATATGAAAAATTATCTAATTCAGTAGAGATATCTACAATTGGATTAGAAACAGTTTTAGAATTTGAAAATATTTATTCAAAGAATTTTGAACTATCTTTATATGGAGCAATAGAGCAAGGTAGTGAATTTAACATAGAAGTTGTGGAGATTCCACAAGATGAATTTTATGCAAGTGAAGATATAGATGTAAGAGTTGATAAAACAACAATGCTAGCAAAAAGTTTATGTGGACAATATTCAAATAATGCACCTAGATACGCTATAGATAATGATATAAATACCACTTTTCACAGTGCTGATTATAGAAATTATGGAACAGGAGAGTATGGCGATTTTATTTTAGAATTAGATGCACCTAAGGTAATAAACAGAGTAAAATTCCAAACTAGACCGTCACATAATGGAAGAATAAAAGCTTATGAAATTTTATATAGAACAAAAAACAATGAAGAGTGGAAAAAAGTATTTGAACAGTTAACAGAGCAAAGTGGAGACTTTAGAGAAGCAGTATTTAAACCAGTATTAGCATCAGAAATATGTATTAGAGTAACAAATGGACATAATTATTTTGTAGTTTTTTATGAGATTGATCTATTTAAATACAATACAATAGAGGAAAGAATTGCAAATCTTTTCACTGATGAAACTCAAAATATAATAAAAGATAGTATTACGTTAGAGGATATAGAAACTTTAGAGGAAGGATTAATAACTGAAAGTTATATAAATACTTTGAAGAAAGCTAAAGAGTTATATATTGAGTCGCTAATACCAGAAGAGTTTGAAATATCTTTAAATGAAGATACAATTTTAGATGAAATTCAATTTGTATGTGAGCAAAGAATATTAAAGGTATGTTTAGTATATGAAAACTCCTTAGGTGAAGAGAGAATAATAAGATGTAATCCTTTAATAGATGAAGAGAATGTAACTTTGAATTTTAGAAAAATTTTGACAAAAAAAGCTAAAATTTTAATATATGGAGCAGATAGAGTATATAAAATAAAAAATAATAGTTATATGTTATCTGAATTTTGTTTTAATGAGGATGTGGATACAAGAGTAAAATTTGAAGATTTACAAGTTTCTTCAAATACTGAGGATTTATCTTATCCATTGACGAATATGTTTGATGGAAATTTAGATACAAGATTTCATAGTAGAAACTACAGTGAATATGCTCAGATAAATTTAAAGTTAAATAGAGAGTACTTGATTGATAGATTAAGATTAATTAGCTTTAGAAGTAATACATCTGGATTAATAAATAGATTTAAAGTTTTAGTAAAAGATTTAAATCAAGAAAATGGATGGATTGAGTTTGGAACTTATAATGTAGATTCTTATAAAAATGAGTGGCTAATGGTAGAAAATAAGCCGTATTTAACTGATGAGATATGTATAAGAGTAGAGGATTCAGTTAATAAATGGGCTATAATTAATGAATTAGAACTGTTTATATATAATCTTCTAGAAGATGAGATTAATAACATTTTTGAAGATTCTACTTTTGAAACTTTAAAATCTAATGTTGAATACGAAGATATTTTATCTTTAGAGAGAAGATGTAGTTTAACAGAAAGCTACAAAGAGAAAGTTAAAAAAGCAAAAGAAATCTATTTAAAAAGAATAGAACCTATATGTTTTGAGATAAAAAATAATAGCTATGAAGTACTAAATAAATTAGAGATTTTATTTAGAGAAGAGGCTGATTATATATATGATATAAGAGTATATTTCAAAAATAATTTTGGTCAGTTAGAGGAGATAGAGAAAAAAACAATAGATTCAAATGAAAATGGAAAGATAAATGTCCAATTTGCTGAGGTATTTACAGAGGAGATAAAGGTAGAAATTTACATAGATGAATATGAAAAGTGGAAAGTAAATTGTATTCATTTAGCTCAAGTGGAACAGGAAATATATTATAATTTAACAGATATTTCGAATAATTATCCAATAGAAAAAGTAGGGATTCAATCAACTTGTGGATATCCTGATGCAGTTGTTTCAATGGTTGATGGTGATATAAATACTTACTACCATTCACAGGGATTAGGTGAAATATTCTTTACTTTTGAAGAGAAAAAGGTTATAGAAAACTTTACATTTATTTCAAGACACGCTAATGGCTCTAATGGAGTGGTTTACAAAGCGACATTATACTTTAGAAATGAGGAAAATGGAAGTTGGAAGTTATTACATATTCATGAAACAGATAGTCCAGTAAGGGGAGAAAATATAATCTCATTTAACCCAACATTAGTAAAAGAGATTTGTATTAAATTTGAAAGAACTCAAGCTAGTGTAGTAGTTCTTAATGATGTAAAGTTTACTATCTATAATAAATTAATTGAAAATATAGGAAATTTATTTGAAGATAAAGTTTTATACAAATCTTTAAGTAGAGGAGTAAAATTATCTACTATAGAAAAATTTAAAGAAAAAGTATCTACAAATAAGGGATTATTGGCTAAACTTTATATAGCAGAATCTATTTTGAAAAATAAAAATGAGTTACCTTTTGAAACTTATAAAATAAAAAGCATACCTCAAGATACTAACTATTATTTTGGACCGTTAAAAACAAACGGAACTGGAGATATTTCATTGACACCGTATTATATACTTCCAAATAGAGATTATGCATTTATATGTAGTAAAGATTTAAATGCACATATAATTTTAAGAGAAAACAAACCTCAAGCAGAGCATTCGTTCTTATTAAAGAAGGGGTTAAATATAATTAACTTAGGTGAGTTAACAGGACAATTAGTTTTAACAGGAAGTAGAAAAGAGGAAATAGAGTTATACTCTTTAAATGAAAAAAATGCACTAATTTATAGATATGGAATTACAAAAGAGGAAGAGTTTTATAAAACTCCGGATAACACAACATTAATAGAAAATAGAGATGGAGTAAAATTAAATTCAAACTTAGCTTATGTAGAGGGAAGAAACTTTATAGGAGCAGTAAAGTTTGATTGGCTAAAAAGCAATATTGCAGAAGGAACATTAAATCAAAGAATAGAGATTACAGATGAGTTTTTAGATTTTCTTTATTATATAGATAATTTGAACTCTCATTTTAATAATTCCATTCCATACAAAAGAGTAATGTGGATAGGAGTAAGTGAAAATAATCCTCATGCAGGAGGATCTTTTGTAGGAGGATATACAGCTTATAGTGGTGGAAGCCATGATATATTGAAACCAAATTTGAGAGATTTTGCATCAGCATGGGTTGTGGGTCATGAAGTTGGACATGAGATGGATGTAAATAATTATCACATGGGATTATTTGGAGAAGTAAGTAATAACTGGTATGCTAATGAAGCAAGAGTTGAATACACAGATAGTATAAGAAGTAACGTATATGATGGGATGATAGAGCTTCAAACTAGCAATCAAAGTATCTCAGAGATGGGTCTTTTTGTAAGATTAGCATTTTGGTATAAATTTAGGTTATATTATGGAGAGGGAGATTTCTTTGTAAAAATGCATAAGTATATGCAAACTATTGAAACAAGCACTATTGAAGATATTTCTGGTAAATTAGCTACTTATGTAACTAAAATAGTAAAAAGAGATGCAAGTGACTATTTCATAAAGCATGGATTTACACTAACTCAAGAAGCAATAGACTATTGTAATACTTATCCTAAATTTACAAAAGATATAGCTTTAATAAACTGGGATAATCAAAATGAGTTTAGAGAAGAGGAAAAAAGAACATTTAACAGTAATTATAGAAATAATATATAAAAAACTTTACTTTGTTAATTTATTTATATATTATAGTGTGTAAATAAATTAAAGAGGAGATTAGTAAAGTATGGGAAAAGAGTTTGTTATAGATATAATGACATATGTTCTTACAATTATTGGAATTTTAAATCCATTTGGAAATGTGCCATTATTTATGACATTAACAAAGGATCAAAATCCTGAAATAAGAAAAAAGATGTATAATGCTATTGTTGTTTCTGGTTTTGGAATTGTAACAGGTTTTATAGTTGCTGGAGATTTTTTCATGAATTATCTGTATAAAATAGGGATGAATGAATTAAGAGTGGCAGGAGGAATGATACTAGTTGTAGTTGCTTTTAGAAACTTGTTAGGTTTGGGAGCATCTAAAGAGAGTTCGGGAAATGTAATGTCTGAAAAAGACGCTATACGGTATGCAATAACACCACTAACTTTTCCTATGCTTGTGGGACCTGGAACAATATCAACTGTGATGATTATTCATAAAGAAGCAGGTCTAATAATATCTGTAGGAGCTGTTGCAGTTACTTTTTTAATAATGAAGTTTTTATTTAGTATTTCAGATTGGTTAGATAAAGTTTTAGGAGAGGTTGTTTTATTTGTACTATCAAGAGTAATGCAAATATTTATAATGTCTGCAGGTGTAAAACTAGTATCAAACGGAATAAAAGGAATATTTTTAGGATAAAAATAGGAGAGCTTATCTCTCCTATTTTTTATTTAAATTGTAACAGCAAAAATTATTTTTGTATGTTTTGAAGTGAAATTTTCCCAACTATGTTTAACAAATTTTTCAATTTTAATACTGTCTCCTTGAAAAAGAACATACGATTCGTTATCTAAATGAAGTTTAACTTCACCTTCTAGTATAAATGCAACCTCTTGACCTTCATGACCAACTTCTTTTTCCTTAGATGATGAATATGGTTCTAAATTTAAAATCATAAATTCAACTTGCGTCTGTGGTTCAGGACTTAAAATTTCATAAGAAACACCTTCGCTTTTAGAGGGTTTAATGACTTTTCTTTCTTGAGCTCTAACTATGTGTACTTTTTTTAAAGTTTCTTCTAAAAAAAATTTATAAAGTGGTATATTTAGGGCTTTAGATAGACCTTTTAATGTATTGATAGATGGATTTGTAATCCCTTTTTCAATTTGACTTAAAAGAGCAGATGTAGAGTTTATCATTTCTGCTAATTCTTTTAAACTTAATTTTTGGTCAGTTCTAAATTTTTTTATTTTTAATCCTAAATTGATTTCGTTCATTTTAAATATCTCCTAAATATAATTTGCTATATTAAAGTATAACTTATTTTAGCTTTATTTGCAAAAATTAGACTAAATAAAAATATTGCAAATACTATACAAATGTAGTATAATTTAAAAAAAGCATTGGAGGTTAAAGATGTCTGAAAATACAATGATTTGTTATTGCAAAGGAGTTACTTTAGGAAAAGTTTTAGCTGCAATAGAAAATGGAGCTACTACATTAGTAGAAGTAATAGATACAACAGGTGCAGGTTCAGCTTGCGGAAGATGTGTCGATAGAATAGAAGCAATAATTGAAGAGAAAAAATAAAAAATAAGCTCTATCATGTTTAATGATAGAGCTCTTTTTGTATTTTACCACATAGAAGGAGTTGCAGTATATTGACCTGTTTGAGAATTCTCTTCAACATTAAGATAAACAACTTGATTTGAATTAGCATTAACATAGTTTGAAATAGCAGATACTAAATAAGGAAAACTACTTCTAGGATCACTATTGTCACTTTTTAAGCTTCCAACAACTTGCCAAACTGCACTATTATTTTTAGTGAAAGCTGAAAGCTCTAATCTTTTAACAAAATATGTAGAAGCACTTATAGAATTCATCCACATATCTCCATAGAATCCATTATATATACCTCCATAAGGACCATTCCACCATGGATTTACAGGAGCTGGATATGATTCGATTGAAGTGTAAGGGCCTTTAATTTTATAGTTGTAAACTATATTATATAAGGCGTTTTTTTGATTAAAGGTTCGAGTATATCCTTTATTTTGTAACATATTTTGTAAAATAACTTCAAACGATTGTTGTTGAAGTTGTAACCCAGGAGTGTTTGTAGAAAGATAATATGTACCTCCATAAGCTTGCATAGTTGAGTATGAATCAACGGCAACAACTCGACTATCTAAGGCACTACATCCTTGAAGTAAAAGCATTAAAAAAGAAAATAAAATAGAAATTTTTTTTATCATAAAATTTAACCTCCTATAAGGAATAATTATAATTTTTATTCGAAAAAAAAGAGTAATTCCTTTTAAAAAGAAAAACAAATAAATTTTTTAAAAGGAAAAAGAATTAATTCTTTGTATACTTAAGCTGAAAATGGAAAAAAACATGGTTTATTATGGGAGGTAAATTATGAAAAAATTATTTTTAAAAACACTTATAGGATCACTACTTATTGCAGGAGCATCTTATGCAGAGGAGTTCACACCTAATGGTAGTTTAGGATTTACTCAAACTTTTTATGGAAATGCAGGAAAATATAAAACTGAATCTTCACATCCATCAGCTGTTTTAAGTTATAATTTCGCAAAAGATTGGAATATAAGTTTACAGTGGGATAGAGTTTGGAATATGTATGATTACAATGGTGGAGAAAATCAACAGGATAATAACTTTAGTGGACCGAAAGCAACATTGAGTTATGATCATGGAATGATAGAAAACTCAAAAATTAAATGGACTTCATCTTTAATGGTAGAAAATGAAGCTGAGTTTAATGGAACAAATCAAACTTATGTATTTGCTCAAACAGCATTTGATTTTTCTGAATACATTCCAAAAGGACAATATGTTCAAGCAACACAATTTGCAATATCACCAATGTATATTTATGGATGGAGTACAAAAGGACCAGCAGGACACGTTAATACAGGAATTTTAAGTTTATTAACAAATTGGCAATTACCAGCTGACTTTACATTTACATTTAATGCATATGCATTTAGAGAGTGGTATAATGGAAGTTTTGAAATATCAGACTATAGCGGAGAGAATAGCTATAATTCAGCAAATTACTTTATGGTTTTAGCTTGGTTAGGTTACTCAAAAGAGTTATATAAATTTAATAATCAAACATCATTAGCATTTAACTTTACTGGAGGATTTGATCCATACATTTCATCTAATAGAAGTGCTGTATGGGATCCGTTCATAGTGGGAAATCAAATGTATGAGTGGTTAGGACCAGCAGTAGATAGTGGAAATAACAAGAATAGTTATGCAGTATTTGCTTTACCTCAATTAGAACTAACTTATAATTATACAGATGATTTATCATTCTCTGTTTTTGCACAAGTTAAATATTCAAACCAAGTTTGGGGAGATACAGAAAAAGATTGGAAACTACAACCACAAGGTGGAGTTAGTGTAACATACGATTTCTAATATATTTTTAATAGATAAAGAGCTATCAAAGGTAGCTCTTTTTTTAGTTTTGATATATAATAAAAAATATAAAATTGGGGAGGTTTTTTAATGAAAAAGATTAATAGTATCATTATGTTTTTACTTTTATCTGTAACAATTTTAGCAGCACCATTAAAAGTTGGATTGATTTTAGCTATGGGAGGATTAGGTGATAAATCTTTTAATGATTCGGCTTATGCAGGGCTTTTAAAAGCACAAAAAGATTTTAATGTTGAGGTAAAATATGTAGAACCAAACTCTTGGATGGAAGATGCTTATTTTCTAGAGGAGTATTCTCAGAATGGGTTTGATTTAATAATTGCAACATCTTATACTGCTCAAGATGCTATGGAAGATATTAGTTCTAAGTTTCCAAATACAAAATATGCAATAGTTGATACAAGAGCTAAAGAGGGTGAGAACATTGCATCATTAGTTTTTGATGAAAGTGAGGGGTCATTTTTAGTTGGAGCTATTGCAGCTAAGATGAGTAAAACAGGAAAAGTAGGTTTTATAGGAGCGCTGGATATACCATTAATAAATAGATTTAAATCAGGATATGAGCAAGGAGCTAAATATGTTAATCCAAACATTTCTGTGATAACAACATATGTAGGTGGAGATGCTCCTTTTAGTGATCCTTTAAAAGGAAAGGAACATGCTTATTCTTTAGCAAATCAAGGAGTAGATGTTATATATCATGCTTCAGGAAATACTGGAATAGGGATTTTAGAGGGAGTAAAAGAAAAAGGAATTTATGGTATTGGGGTAGACTGTGATCAAGATGACATAGTAAAAGGGCAAGTTTTGACATCGATGTTAAAAAATGTAAATAATGCAATTTATAAAGTGATAGAAGACACTGTAAATGGAGAGTTTAAAGGTCAAGTATATAACTTTGGATTAAAAGAAAATGGTGTAGGAACTACTGATTTTAAATATACAAGACAGATTATTGGAAGTGAGAATATAAATTTTGTTGAAAATTTAAAAGCTGATATAATTTCTGGAAAAATAAAGGTGAATTAGTGATGGAAATACTTGTAATAGCGACACATCCAAATATTAAGGAATCTAGAGTTAATAAAGCTTGGATAGAAACTTTAAAAAAAGAGAACAATGTAACAGTTAGATTTTTAGATGAAATCTATGGAGAAGATAAAAAAATTAATGTGGAAAAAGAGAAAGATTTTCTAGAAAAATCTGAGAGGGTAGTATTTCAATTTCCTTTTTATTGGTATAGTATGCCAGCCTTAATGAGAGAGTATTTTGATAGCGTACTTCAGTTTGGATGGGCTTATGGGCCAAAGGGAGATGCCTTAAAAGGAAAAGAATTTTTAGTAGCTCTTTCTGTGGGAGCTCCGGAATATTCGTACATGGGTGGTAGTTACAATAATTTTACAATAACTGAGTTATTGAGACCATTAGAAGCTACAGCAAATGCAGTACAAATGATTTATTTGCCGTATTTTGCTCTTTTTGATATACCTAGATTATCTGATGAAGAAATTGAAGAGTCAGCAAAGAAATATATAAAGCATATAAATAATGAGGATATAAATCATAGAAAGTTTTTAGAGAGATTGAAAAAAGAGAATCAAGAAAGTAGTTTTATAGATTTATAAAAAAAGGTCACTTTTAGAGTGGCCTTTTTTCATAGTTTATTTACTTTTACTAATAACTTTGTTTGTCTAAAACAGGAGCTACAATAACTTCTTTTCCAACTACAACAGGCTCTACAACTACAACTTCTTCAACAACAGGCTCAGGCTGAGGTTCAGAACTAGAGCATCCAATGAAGAATAAACTAAAGAAAACACTTGCTAAAACAACTTTTTTCATAATTTTTGGCCTCCTTTGATATTTTGAATTAACATAATATACTGAGATTTAAAGAAAATTCTTTTTTTCTGAAAGAAAATTAATAAAGTTTTTCAAAAACAAGTTGTCTGCTAGAATGGTTTTCTAAGTTAGAAAAAGAAACACCGAGAAGTTTGATATTATTTACTAAATCTAAAGAGCTTAAAATTTCATCGAGCATTCCTTTCAAAATCTCTTTATCATCACTAGGAATAAATCGAGTTTTAGATCTAGTTATAGTTTCTCTATTTTTAAATCGTACTTTTAAAGATACAGTTTTAGTGAGAAGTTTTTTTCTTTGAAGTCGATTATATGACCATTGGAAAAGAGCATCGATTTCTCGACCAATTTCCTCCTCTGAATCAAGTGGGATTCTAAATGTATTTTCGTTTCCAATAGAGTGAATAGCTCGATTGAATTCTACTTCACGATGATCAATTCCACGGCTATACGTGTAGAGCATTCCTCCACGAGAACTTCCATATTTTGCAATAAGTTCTTTTAAAGAAAATGGGTAGATATCTTTAACAAAATGAATATTATTTTTATTTAAAATTTTTTCAAATTGCTTTCCAACACCAGGGAGTTTACGAATATTTTTTTCTTTTATAAATTCAATGAACTCATCTTCATTATTAAAAATATATTGTCCACCAGGTTTGTTTATATCAGAAGCAATTTTAGCCGTTAATTTATTAGGACCAATTCCTATAGAACAAGTAAGTCCTGTAATTTCATGAATTCTTTTTCTAAAAGTGGTAGCAAAGCTTTCTTTTGATTGAAACCTTGAAATAATATCAGTTATATCAATAAATCCTTCATCGAGAGCTATAAATTCTACCTTGTGAGTAATTTTTAAAACGAGCTCATGAATAATTTTAGATTCATAAGCATATTTATCTTTATTTACAGGGAGGACAATGAGTTTAGGGCATAATCTTTTAGCATCTAAGGTATTCATTGCAGAATGGATGCCAAACTTACGAGCAGGATAACTAGCAGTTGTGACAACGCCACCAGCAACAACAATGGGCTTATCCTTATATTTAGGATTATCTCTAATCTCAATAGAAGCATAAAAAGCGTCCATATCGTAGTGCATTATTAATTTCTTCATTTACATACCTCCTTATTTTGTTAAACTCTTAGTATAATCAATGCTTTTCTGCAATTTATACATTTATCATAATTGTCATTATTTATCAATTTTATCATAATTTTTTCTATTTTGGTGACAAATTGGTGACAAAATCAACATAGTAAATCAATAGCTTTTCTTAGCTCTTCAGTGTCTTTATGAGTATAGACATTTTCTGTAATAGAAAAGTCTGAGTGACCAATTAATTTAGTTATAGCACTTTGATTTGCGTTAGCATTGTTTAGTAAAGTTGCAAAAGTATGTCGAGTATCATGAATTGTGTGAGGTTCAATATTTAATGATTTTAGTAGCTTCTGAAATCTAGGTTTAAAAGTAGAATAACTTAATTGATTAGTAGTATCTCCTTTTAAAAAGTACTCTTGGTCTTTTACCATATTGGTAACAAATAAATTGAAAATCTTTGAAGAAATTGGTATAATCCTAACACCAGCATCTGTTTTACTTTCTCTTATAGTAAGACATGAATTATGGAGGTCAATATCTTCATTTTTTAAATTGAGAAGTTCACCTATTCTCATTCCAGTGTAGATGAGAATTAAAATTATATAGCAGTATTTAGAATCGAGATTTTCCCACAAAGTCTCGATTTCTTTTTTTGTAAATACTCTTCTTTCAATAACTTTTTCCTTTTTCCCAATCTCAATAAAACTAACTCTATTGGAATCAATAAATTCGTTTTTTAAAGCAAAATCAAATATCATATTAAGAACACTTTTACATCCATTTTTAAAACTCCAAGAAGTTGTCATATTATCAAATAACTCTTGCAATTCAAACAATCTAATATCTGCTATGATTCTATCATGTAATGATTCAAAAGCTCTCATTCTATAAATGTGTGTATTTATAGTTGTTTTTTGTGTAACTTTTTTAGTGTATGAACTCCACCATAAATCTAAAATATTTTTAAAAGTTTTCTTACTATATAATAGTGGATTTTTATTATAGTTATATAAAGCTTCTTGAGCTTCTCTCTTCGTAGCAAACGTACCGATAGATTTTCTAATTTGTTTACCATCACTAGAAAATTCTATTGTAGCTCTAACATACCATGGTTTCCTTCTTTTTCCCTTTAATTTACAAATAGAACCACTTCCATTTGAGTTTTTCATATAATTTCCTCCTAATTTATTAAAATAAAAAAGAGGGATATTTCACAATAATATGATACCCTCTTTAATTAAATTTATCAATCACAATTTGGATAGACTTCGTGAAATAATCTAATATTACTCCAACTTTAAGGTTTACATAAATATTTAATTAAATCCGAAGAATTAATAATGCACTACAATATGGACGGTCATAATTAAATCTCATTACCTCTAGTAATTATAAGGGTTTTCAACATCTAATAAATTATTTTGTAACCTACGTGTAACCTATTTAATACAGAGGGATATTTCACGATTGAACTTAATAAAAAAGAGGTAGAAATTAATCTACCTCTTTTTTTCTAATTATAATTCAATATTATTTTTATTAATTTTATAGAGCTTTTTATTTTATTGTAAACTACTATATTTTTTGATATCTTAATATAAATTCAACTTAAATTATTATTAAATTATCGTACATATAAAAAGGATTTATCAATATTTTCAGAATAATATGTTACGTTATTTTTTATTTTTTTATAAAAAGCTTGATTTTTTTGTAACACGATTGTATAATTATGATGTTAATATTAATTTATTAACTTGGAGGAGGAAGTGACTATGGAACTTAAAAAACTTAGGGAAACTAACGGTTTAACACAAGAAGATGTGGCAAAGATAATTGGTGTTCAAAGAGAAGTTATATCTTATTACGAACACGGAAAAAGAGAAATTCCTGTAACAAATTTAAAAAAACTTTTAAATTTTTTAGGTATTGAATTAGAAGATTTTAAAAATGGAAAATATGAAAAAAAAATTCAAGTAGCTTACAGAAAGGATGATATTTCTGAAGAAGATTTTAATCAAGTAATATGGCTAAACAAATTCGTTATGAATCTTTCAGATTTAAAAAAAATTAATACCGAGGAGGTAAAGTAAATGAATAAAAAAGAACGATTCCTAGCTATTGATGCTAGGAATAAACTTGGAATAGATATTTTTGAGCCAATAGAAAATATTGAAAATCTTTTATTCAAAAAACAAGGAATTTCAATTATAAAGAAAAAAATGAGTAGTAAAATATCTGGTATTTGTACTAAAAGTAATGATAATACTATGGCTATACTAGTAAATACTTCATATAGCTTAGGGCGTCAAAATTTTACAATAGCCCATGAATACTACCATTTAATGTTTGATTACGATTTAAATAAATATTCCAAAGATAAAGAGACTCAAGCTAATACTTTTGCTTCATACTTTATAATGCCTAAAGAAGCTTTAGAATATTATTTGGAAAAAAAAGGTATTGGAAGAAAAAAAGATGATTTAACACAAGATGATATTATAGAAATATCTACATATTTTAAAATGAGTTATCTAGCAGTTCTTGTTCGTCTAGAGAAATTTGAAAAATTAATTTCTAAAGATAAAGCCAATGAATATAAAAATTTAAATGCTCATAATCTTGCTTTATTAAATGGAATTTTTACAAATTTATATAATGCAACAGAAGAAAAGTTTTCTGCTAAAACAAACTATGTTGAAGAAGTTAAAAAAGCTTTTGAAAGTAATAAAATAACAATTGGAAAATATGAGTCTTTATTGCTCGAAGGGGGATTCGAAGATGTTGTATTCGGTTTAGATAGCTCTACTGCTGAGGGGGTAAATGATGGAATCATCGAAGATTATATGTGACAATGATTTTTTATGTTCTTTTTTATGGGCCAAAAAAAAAGATTTGCTAGTTAATTTATTTAAGGATCGACTTTATGTTCCGGATGCCGTAGTACAAGAAATAGAATCACTTAATACTGGAGGAGTTGGCCAATCTGTATATAATGATTTTAGAAATTTATTAACTAATAATGAAATCAAAACTCTTTCTATCGCTTTTGGCTCAGAAGAAGAAGCTTTAATGGAAAATATTAGAAAAGATTTTTTAAGCAAATTTAATAAAGTTATTGGAGAAGGAGAACTTCAAATGCTAACCTTGGCTATATCCCAAAAAGCTACCTATATTATCAATACAGGAAGTAATAATTTAAAAGATATCTTTTATTTTATTGAGAATGGAGATATAAATAATATAACAACAATGGATGCTCTTTGTTTTGCTTATGAAAAACAATTAGAAAATTTTGAAGAATTAGAGAAAATTAAAAATGAAATGATTAGAAGAAGGAGATGGCTACCTAAAATTTCTGTTCAAGATTACTATAACTCAATCTACAAAAAATAAAAAAACTATGAAATTAATTTTATAAAAAACTCTTTCATAGAACTGAAAATAATCAGCACACAGCTGTTAATATAGATTGGTTAAATATAAATAAAATCGCCAAATTTTGCTTATATTTATTGGTTGTATAAATCGCCAAATTTATACATTTTGTCTTTTTGAATATGTATTATAACTCATTAACAATTTTATAATATCATATTCTCTTATTTTTGGCAAGGCCAAAGGAGAAATTACATGAAAAAAACTTACTCAAATGTTACACAAAAATTATCAAATATGTCTATTGAAGAAATCAATGCATTTTTACAAAGTTACAGTTCTCAACTTGGAAAAAGAGAATTTCATTGTAAAGATTTAGTTGATTTAGTTACTGGTGTTCCTTTTATTACATCAGTTCTTGGCTCTGGTTTAACTGTAACTAATAATACAACTTATAACCCTACTATGTCTGAAGAAATTCATCAAAAAGCGCAAAATATAATCGCTCACGTAAAAAATAACCCTAACCACAATTATAGTCAAAGTGAAATTATGTTTGCACTTGGTTATATAGAGTTATATTACAAAAAAGGAGCAGAAATCAAAGGCCTACTTCAGTAAAATACATACTTTTAAGTGGATACATATTATCCACTTTTTTATTTTAATCTAATTATACTTCTAAGATTGTATTTATATAAATAAAATAATACTACTATAACCATTAAAAGTGAGGTATTTTCATGAATAATAAATTAGTGAAAATTTATGAATTAAAACGTGAACTAAATCATAGGAAATCTCTTAATCAAGGTGAAATAAAAAGAATAAAAGAAAATTATACAATTAAAAATACATACAACTCAAATGCTATTGAAGGAAATACTCTTACCGAAATGGAAACTAGATTTGTTATTGAAACTAATTTAGCTGTAGGTAAAAAGTCTTTAAAAGATCATTTAGAAATTAGAAACTACTATAATGCTTTACTTTATATTGAAACTTTAACAAATGAAATTTTATCTGAAGAAAATATAAAAATTATTCACTCTATACTTTTAGATGGGCTTGATTGGACTAACAAAGGTAAATATAGAACTATTGATACTTCTCAAGAAATACATACTTTATTATCTTGGTATACTTCTGAACCTGTTACTATTAACAGAATTATTGAATTTACTTGTAAATTTATTAATACCCACCCATTCATTGATGGAAATGGTAGAACTTCAAGATTACTAACTAATTTAGAGCTTCTAAAACTTGGATATCCTCCTATAACTATTTTAGCTACTGACAGATTAGAATACTATCAAGCTCTTGATAAAAGCTATTATGGAGATTATGAAGAAGCCTATGATTTCTTTTATAATTGTATAATTGAAAGTTTAAATGAATATTTAAGTTTTACTAAATAAAAAGAGAGCTCCCATAGCTCTCTTTCAACTTTAAAATTATAGCAACTTTTCTTCAATAAACTCTATAATTTTTTTACCCCTAATATCAATAAATTCCTGAACATTTTTTAAATTATTCCAATTAACATCAAAAGTATTAATTTCATTTTGTGACATAAGTGGTGCCTCAAAAAATTCTTTTTCTTTTTCATCTACATTTTTATTACCTTTCCTTGAATTTGATGCAACTGTATCAATAACTAAATTTCCAATATAATGCAAATATTCTTCTTTAAATTTCTCATTCTTTATATTTTCATTTTTAAATTTCTCTGATTTTTGAGCAGTAATATGCTCTATGCTAAACTTTAATCTCGAATCTTCTGAAAAATAATCTTCTATTGTTAGTAATGGGTAGCCCTTTTTTATTCTTAAATCATTTTCATAAGAAAATAAAATATATTTTATGATATTCTTGTTTATCCATTCATAGTAATTTTGATATCTTATAAATTGATCTACTCTAGCATTAATATTCCACCAATTTTCATCTACTATTTTTTTAAAAATATCTAAAAAATACTCTTTCTTACGGATATAACCATAAAAAGCCTCATTATCATTTCTTAAACCAATTAAAGATGCTCTAAATGTAAATCTACAAATTGATTCAATAAATCTCTCTATTCTTTCTTCACTTTCTTTATCATAAATATTCATAATTAGAGGAATAAAAGGATTAACTCTTCCTATCATAAATAATTTATCCAAAGATTTTGATTTTATGCTATTTGTTTTGATTTTTTTATACAGTATATAGCTATTATGAAGTCTATTTACATAAGATATTATTTCATCTTTTATTTTAAAATCATCTTCTTTTAAATTAAACATCAAATTAATTTTATTTTTTATAAATTTTTCAGGCGAATTATAATCCTCACTTTTACATTCTTCAAAAGCTATAGTGTGCGCTCTTAAAACCTCGTCTTCATTTACACTACCTTCTTCTATTATTCTATAAATTGAACTAAAATCTGATTGAATTATATCTATATGATGATCTTTATTATTAAGTTTTAGACACCCGATTCTATACATTAAAAAACTTTTTATTCCCTCTAAACTTGTTAATCTTTTCCCTCTATCATTTAATAGTTCAAAAATTTGTGTCGCATCAGAAACTTCATTAACAACATAAACAATAACCTTGGCTTCTGTTAAAACAGTATACATTTTTTCTAATTCTTCTATAGAAAAAATTGATAACTTTTTTTTAAAATATTCTTTACTCGAATATAATTTTTTTTGTGAGTTAGTCTCATGACTTTGACACTTTGAATCATTTAATATAAATTTCTGTAAAAATGAATTGTCATCATTCTCTAATTCAATCTTATAACACTCACCATCATAGATATATTTTCTGTAGATTCTTTCATTAAAGAATTCTGACTCTTTTTCCTTAAGTAATGTTAAAATTATCTTTAAAAAAATTATTATCGTTGTTAGTCTTTGTTGTCCATCAACTACATCAAGATATTCATAACTACTTTTATCATCTTTTTTATGAAATAAAAATGTACCAAAAAAATATTTTGTATCCAAATCTCTTTGGTTTTTTAAATCCTCTAAAAAATCTTCCAAATTTTCTTTTTCCCAAGAATAAGTTCTTTGGTATTTAGGTATGTTAAAAATCCTATCCCCATTAAATAAGTCTTTAACTTGCATATTTCCATTCTGCATATTCTTATCCCCCCAATTTTTTATTTTTTATGTCTATAATACTATACCTATTTTTATAAAAAATCAAATTTAATAATCTTTTTTATTAATTTTAAAACTTTTTTATAAAACCTGTTGTCTAAAAATTGTAATAAGTGTTAAAAGTAATAAATAATTTAATCCCCCTCAATAAGAACCTCTTCCCCCCAGAGGTTCTTGTTATTTTTTGCAAATATACTCTAATAGTAAATGAATCTTTTAATTCTTATAAATGATGGTATTTAAAATGAGTGAGAAATAGGACAACCTAGCTGAAATTCTAAAAACCAGCAATAACATTGTTTTTTCGTTGGAGCAGGAACTTCCACAGAAACTAGGCTTAAATACATCCAAAATAAAAATAGAGGTAGAAATTAATCTACCTCTCATCTCAAAAAAACTATATTATCGATATTCTCTAATTACACGTTTTTCTTCGTCATAAAGTATATTCTTTGCCAACTCAAAAATACTATCCAATCTATTCAAATAAACTTCCTTTAATTGAAACTCCTCTTTTAATAATGTTACTATTTTAAGCATATAATCAGCTACTAAACAAACTATAACTTCATAGTGAATAGGAAATCTCAAAGCTCTTAATTCAAATATATTATCTCTATAAAAATTATCTCCCATAGAATTTTCACCATGAGTTTCTTTACATAAATATTTATAAAAAATCTTATCTTCAGAAGTTTTGTATTTAATAGATTTATCACCAAATTCACACCATTTTTTATTACCTATTTTATTCAAGATATCTTTAGGTGTTGCAATATTCAAATTTTGAATTTCAACAAGTTCGGTATTATCAGATATAAAATTAACAATATCTTGTATTCCATCTGTTATATCAGTTCCAGCATACATATCTTTTGCTAGAGTATCTGCCCTTTTGTCTAACATATAATATAAAGCCATCTTTCTACCTGAATTTTTTAAAATTATTCTCAGATCAAAACAAATTTCAATATAACTTCTTAAAATTATATTTGCATTTAATGTTGAATTTTTTTCTAATAATATTAAAATACCATCAATTCTTTCTAAAAGTTCTTTAAATAAACTTATTATAATCGCTGTCCTGACATCTCTTCTTTTATCTATTTGTTCTTTAAATTTTAAATTTGGAAAAATATCTTTTCCTAATTCCATAATCTCTCTCAATAAGTCGATAGATTCATCAATCCCTTTCTGAATTTTTGGACAAGTTTGTTTAAAATAAAACCCATTATTCTCCATATACCCCTCCTAAAATTTTAGTACCTAATTTTAACTGTTTATCTTCTATAAAGTCAAATAAAAAAGAGGCTGACCAAAAAGCAAAAAACAAATAAATTTATCACAATATATTGTGTTTTGTCGGAAGTAAAATCACTACATGTTGTGGTAAAAAGTAAATGGGCTGACCTTATTGGTCAGCCTATTTTTATAAAATTATAAACTATTTTATTAATATTATGGATTAAAAATCTTAATTCCTTTATGATGCCCTTTTGCATCTATGTGTAACCATGTTGGAGTATAATCTGGATTCTCTATTCTTTTTATTACTTTAAATTTATGTACATTATCCATTATTATTTCTAATCCTTTAGGTTTTAAATCAAAAGCTTGATATAAATTATGCATAGACATATTTTCTCCTTTATTACTATTTCACTAAAATTTACTTCATTTATTATTTAATATATATTCCTTTATAATTTTAACATCATCTGAAACAACTAATACTCGATTTTCTAAATTAGTATAATTATGCTTTATTTGAATTTTCATATATTCAACTTCTTTATCATGTAACTTTTGGTCTACTTTTTCATCTATCTTTTTCATAATAAACTTATGGTAAACTCCTAAAACACTTCCTAATGATGTAACAATTGTAATACCTAATTTTATGTATTCCATATTTTCTACCAAAATTTAAACAACTCCTTTATAGAATTAGCTCTTCTACAAACTTTTACCTCTATTAATTTCTTTTTATAATTTAATGGATCTAATGTTATTTTTATTCCTTTTCCTTTAATGGTTGTTCCAAACCCAAGTTAATTTTTAACTTTTCAGTCTCTTTTAATAGCTGTTCATTTGATACAATGGAAGAATCTCCATTCACATCCTGTTGTCTTAACCCTTTTTCAAATGAATCTATTTGGTCAGCTATCATTATAGCTAATTTTTTAGGAATTTTTTGTCCTACCTTTTGACCAAATAAATTCGTCTTAGCTTTAGGTAGTAAAACTCCAATTACTGCTCCACCTAACAAGCAAATTAACTCCATATGATTTTGAATAAATTCCAAATTAATCACCCCTTTTAAAATTTAATAGATAATAAATAATTTCTTTGTAATATATTACTCGCCATTTTTTCTTCTATTTCTAATACTTCAAATCCATACTTTATCCATCTTTCTTTTTGTTCACCTAACAACGTATATTCATCTATAAGTCTATTTACTTCTAGATTAATCTCTTCCTGAGTTGCTCCTTCTTCCCATAAATTATTCTCTTTATTCCATAATTTTTTAAATAAATAATCTGGAACGTCTACTTTAATAATCTTCTTATTTTCAATATATTCTCCATCTTGTAATAGTTCAACTAATATTAATTCTTCTCTAGTTTTTTCTCTTATTACTCCAGAATCTAATATTGGATTTTGGAACTCTACTTTAGTTGATATATGGCAATTTATACTCCATTCTGGATAATACTTTATTGGTTCAGCCTTAAATTCTCCATATGAATTCACAATTGGTCTTGCTACTACTTGTAAGTTTTTTATATCATAAATGTAGATAATCATAAGTTCTCCTTTGTAATTTTATTTTTTATTTTTCTAATTTTTTATATTGAGTAAATTAACGAATTTATACAAAAACTTCACTTTTTTATAAGTTATAAAGCCTTGATTTTACTAACTTTTTAAAATTGAGTACCTGGATAAATTGTCTATAGCTTTAACGATTTTATTAGGTTTATAAGGTATATAAATCTCAAAGTTTTAACTAAATTCGTTAATTTATTGAAGTTTTTTACTATTCTTTCAAAAATTTGACTTTTTGAAAAGTTTAAGTTATACTTATATTACTAACCCCCTGTAGGGTTAACAAGTTTAATTATGCGAGCTTCGGCTCATGTTCAGAATTTAGGCTTTCACGAAAGTGAAAGCTTTTTTTCTGCCCTTGAACAAGGTAGAGCATAATTAAACTTGGAGGTATTGAGATGTACGTAACTATTGAAACCATCAATATCAATGGAGGAATATTCTTTATTGGAATAGCTCTGATATTTATATTGTGGTTAAACAGAAAGTAGCCTCAAACCTCGCCCTCAGGGGCATTTTTTATTTTATAATCCTTTTTTTCTTCTAATTTGAAGTATTTTACTTCTATTTTCTGCTCCAGTACGAGCTTTTATATAATAATCTTTAGTTATTTTTGTATCATTATGATGTGTATATTCGACAGAAAAATTTACATTTTTTAAGAAAAAAAGATAAGAATAAAAAGAAAGGTATAATAAAGTACAAAAAATAATAAGAACCTCTGGGGGGAAGAGGTTCTTATCTGGGGGGATTAAATTATTTACTACTTTTTAACACTTATTTACAATATTTAGACTGTGGATTTTATAAAAAAGTTTTAAAATCTATAAAATTTAAACTTTTAGTGAATTTTTGTTTCGAAATACTCTTTATTTCGTACTTTTTTTCTCAAAAAAAGTATATTGTTTTTTTAAGGCTTTTGGATTAAAATATAGTCTATTGCTTAATTAATTGATACTAATAAAAATAGAGTTGGATTTAGTTTAACTATATCGCATGTGTACTCTCTTTTTTAGAGAAATTTAATTATTAATTTTAAATTGTCCCATCATTCCATCCTCTTCATGCTCGAGAATATGGCAATGATAAACTGTTATTCCATCAGTTGTATATGTTATCAATATTTTTACAGTATCACCAGCATTTAAATTTACAGTATCTTTCCATCCTTGTTCATTTAAAGGAGGAATTTTTCCGTTTCTTTCAATCACTCTAAATTGTGCTCCATGGACATGGAAAGGATGAGGCATATCCATCATTTTTGAGCCATTTTTTATTTCCCAAATCTCTTGAATCCCTTTTTGTACATCAAAATTAAGTTTTTCCATATTGTAAGGAGTATTATTTATTGTATTACCTTTAGAAGTCGTTTTTAAAGTAAATGTTCTTGTTTTTAAGTCAGCTAAATTTTTTGTAATTTCAGGAATTTCTGCCAAAGTTTCAGGAATTTGTGTAAGTCCAGATTTTTTATTTTTTCTTAGTTCTAAAGCTTCTTTTCCGTTGATATAAAGATATGATTTATTATTTAATTTCTTTGAATCAACTAAAATTTCCCCTCTTTCACCTGGAGCTAAAGTTAATTTTTTCATAGAGACAGGTTTGCTTAATAAGCCCCCATCACTTGAAATTTGATAAAACTCTTGATCGTTTAAATCTATATCATAATTAGTGGCATTACTTCCATTTACAACTCTTAGTCTCATTAAACCATTTGGAATTTCAATATATGGAGAGATTATTCCATTTATCATTAAATAACCTCCACTTTTTCCATGAATTTTTTCCATATGGGTAGTTGAGTAAGTAAGTTCTCCATCTTTAGTAAGTTTTTTATCCTGTATAACAATTGGAAAATCATCAATTCCATAAGTTTTAGGTATTTTTAAACTTTCAGATTGTTCGTCCTCTAAATATATAAGACCAGCAAGTCCCTTATAAACCTGAGAGGCAGTTTTATGCATGGGATGAGGATGAAACCATAGTGTAGCTGCAGGTTGATTTAAAATAAATTCAACACTCTTTTGTGTATTTGGTTGGATATCTGCATTATGAACTCCATCAACATCTTGAGAAAGGATTCCACCGTGCCAGTGGACAGTTGTTTCTTCAGATAAATTATTTTTTATATTTATTTTTGTTTTTTCACCTTTTTTTAAAGACAATACAGGACCTAAAATAGGACCATTATATCCGTAAGTTTCAGTAAAGTTTCCATCGATAAATTCCCACTGACCTTTTGTCACATTTAAATCAAAAGTTCTAACTCCATTTTTAATCTCTCCTTTTAAAAGTGGGGGTATAAGTAGTGGTTTTTGAAACTCCTTAGTAAGAGTTGCTTGGTTAAAAGTTGTATTATGGCTATGGCCAGAAGAATGATTTATACTTCCTAGTGCTTGATTAGATATTGTAGCTAAAGTACCCAAAATGGTAATACTAATTAAAATTTTATTCATTATTTTCCTCCAAATTATACTTTTTTAATATATTATTATTTTAGATGATTTTTGTTACCAAATTATGTCAATATTACGAATATATTAGAAATTTTTACTAAACTCCAAAAAGGTAAAACTATATATATTGATAGTTAAAATAAATACTATAATTCAAATAGTTATGTAAAATAAGTACTAAAACTAAAAGTCGTATTTTTAAGAACAAAAGTCTATAAAAATGACTTCCTAATTTTAAATTTAAGAGGTATCTTTAAAAATTACCTGATTAGTATATAGGTTGTTAAAAAATACAATGTGAAGTGATATAATAAGAAATAAAGCCCTTGAAAATATTGTATTACAAAAGGGGTTATAATATTAAAATAGTTAAAAAAGAGGTGGATTATGAGGATTTTTATGTCAATTTTGGTAAATATATTAATAGTTTTGTATCTTTTAAAAACTTCAGAAACAGGATATAACATATTAGAATTAATAAATGGAATAATTTTTACTTTTAGTTTTGGATTTGGAGTTCCAGTAGTTATAAGTGGAGTTTTAGCAGTTTTAATTTTATTAACTCCAGGGATTGTAGTATACTTTTTATGGAACTATTTAAAGAAAATTACAAAATAAAAACTACACTATTTTTATATAAAAAAATCATTGAAAAAATCTGTAAATTATGTAATAATACTAGATATAGTGAAAATAAAAGTAGAACTGCACAAGATGTTGTGTTTAGGAGGCATAGGATGATAAAGGTATTTGGAAAAGAAGATTGTAGTAAATGTGAGACTTTAAAGAAAATTTTAGATGATAAAGGTCTTGAATATGAGTATACTCAGGATTTAAAAACACTTATGATCGTGGCAAGTAAGGCTAGAATTATGAGTGCACCTGTTGTTGAAAAAGATGGAAAATACTATTCTATGGAAAGCTTCTTAGAGGTTTTATAAATGAGACAGGTTATAAATAGGGCTGGAATAAGAGAAAATTTAGATATAACAAAAATAAGAGAGAAACTTTTAAGGGCTTGTGATAACTTAGAAGTTAATATGGTTGAGTTAGAAAGTCATATAGAATCAATATATGCAGAGAATATAACAACAAAAAAAATTCAGGAATCTCTAATAAATCAAGCTGTTTCTATGACAAGTTTTGAAGAAAGTGACTGGACATATGTTGCAGGAAGACTTTTAATGATGGAAACAGAAAGAGAGGTTTTCCATAAAAGAGGATTCTCTTATGGTGAGTTTTATAAAAGTATAAAAACTTTAGTAGAGATTGGAATTTATGATAATAGACTTTTAGATTATACTGCTGAAGAGGTTAAAGAGTTAGAGACAGCTATGGATATCTCTAGAGATATGATGTATGATTACGCTGGAGCAAATATGTTTGTAAATAGATATTTGTTGAAGTATGATGGAAAGATTTATGAGTTACCTCAAGAGGTATTTATGTGTATAGCTATGCTTTTAGCTATAAATGAAAAAGATAAGGTAGCTATAGCAAAAAGATTTTATGAAGCACTGTCACTAAAGAAAATATCTTTAGCTACTCCAATTTTAGCTAATTTAAGAGTACCAAATGGAAATCTATCATCATGCTTTATAACAGCTATGGATGATAATATAGAATCTATTTTTTATAACGTGGATACAGTTGCAAAAATTAGTAAAAATGGTGGTGGAGTAGGATTAAATATCTCTAGAATAAGAGCGAAGAACTCTATGGTAAATGGATATTATAACGCTAGTGGTGGAGTTGTACCTTGGGTAAAAATTATAAATGATACAGCAGTAGCTGTAAATCAACAGGGAAGAAGAGCTGGAGCGGTAACAGTGGCTTTAGATTCATGGCACCTAGATATTGAAACATTTTTAGAACTTCAAACAGAAAATGGAGATCAAAGAGGAAAAGCATATGATATCTATCCTCAAGTTGTTCTTTCAGATCTTTTTATGAGAAGAGTGGAAGAGGATTTGCCGTGGACTTTAGTTGACCCTTATGAAATTAGAAAAAAATATGGTGTTGAACTATGTGAAGTTTATGGAGAGAAATTTGAAGAGTTATACTTAACTATAGAAAAGGATGAAAACTTACAGTTAAGAAAAGTTATAAAGGCTAGAGAGTTATTTAAAGAGATTATGAAAGTTCAAATAGAAACAGGAATGCCGTATATATTCTTTAAAGATAGAGCAAATCTAATGAATCACAACAATCATGTGGGAATGATAGGAAATGGAAATCTATGTATGGAAAGTTTTTCTAACTTTTCACCAAGTGTAAACTTTAAAGAGGATACTGTTGGAGAAAATGGAGTTAGAACAACAAAATTAGGTGAAGTTCACACTTGTAACTTAGTTTCTATGAATTTAGCTGAGTTAGAAAGAGCTGAGTTAGAAAATATTGTAGATATATCTGTTAGAATTCTTGATAATACAATTGATTTAACAAGAACTCCTATAAAAGAGTCAGATAAGCATAACTTAGCTTATAGAACAATTGGTGTTGGAGCTATGGGACTTGCAGACTATTTAGCAAGAGAGTTTATGATATATGATGAGTCATTAGAAGAGATAGATGAACTTTTCCAAGAGATAGCTATGTATAGTATAAAATCTTCAGCTCTTTTAGCAAAAGAGAGAGGAACTTATCCAATGTTTAAAGGTTCTTTATGGGATGAAGGAATATTTTTCCAAAAAAATAAAGATTGGTATATGGAAAATTCAAAGTTTGGAAAAGAGTGGGAAGAGGTATTTAATTTAGTTAAGATGTATGGATTAAGAAACGGTGAGTTAACAGCAGTTGCACCAAATACATCAACATCTTTACTTATGGGATCAACAGCATCTGTAAACCCTACGTTCTCTAGATTCTATATAGAGAAGAATCAAAAGGGTGCTGTTCCAAGAGTTGTTAAACATCTGAAAGATAGAGCTTGGTTCTATCCAGAGTTTAAAAATGTAAATCCTCAAACATATGTAAAAATAATGAGTAGAATAGGAAAATGGATAACTCAGGGAGTTTCTATGGAGCTTATTTTTGATTTAAATAAAGATATTAAAGCTAAAGATATATATGATACTTTCATGACAGCATGGAAAGAGGGATGTAAATCAGTTTATTATATAAGAACAATTCAAAAAAATACAAATATAATAAATGAAAAAGAGGAGTGTGAAAGCTGCAGTGGATAGAAAAAAACTTTTTAATCCTCTAGGAGATGATTCTTTATCAGAAAGAAAAGTGATAAAGGGAGATAGTACAAATATATTTAATTTGAATAATGTTAAATATCAATGGGCAAATCATCTTTATAGAACAATGATGGGAAACTTTTGGATTCCAGAAAAAATAGATTTAACTCAAGATAAAAACGATTATAAAAATTTAACTGATGAAGAGAAAGAAGCTTATGATGGAATACTTTCATTTCTAATATTTTTAGATAGTATTCAAACAAATAATATTCCAAATGTTTCAGATTATATAACTGCTCCAGAGATAAATTTGATTTTATCAATACAGACTTTCCAAGAAGCTATTCATTCTCAGTCATATCAATATATAATTGAATCTATTCTACCAAAGGAGATTAGAAACTCAATATATGATAAATGGAGAGAGGATAAAGTTCTATTTGAAAGAAACAGTTACATAGCAAAAATATATCAAAGTTTCTTAGAAAATCCTAGTGATGAAAACTTTGCAAGAGTTATAATAGCTGACTATCTTTTAGAGGCTATATATTTCTACAATGGATTTAACTTCTTCTATCTTTTAGCAAGTAGAAATAGAATGATGGGAACTTCTGATATAATAAAACTTATCAATAGGGATGAGCTATCACATGTAGTTATATTCCAACAGTTAATAAGAGAGATTAAAAATGAAAATAAAGATTTCTTTAATGATGAATTAATATATGATATGTTTAAAAAAGCTGTGCAGCAAGAGATTAGCTGGACAAATCATATAATAGGAAATGGAATACTAGGTATAACAGAGGATACAACAGAGAGATATACAAAGTGGTTAGCTAATGAGAGATTAAAAGCTATAGGATTAAATCCAATTTATGAAGGATATGAAAAGAATCCTTATAGACATTTAGAAAAGTTTGCTGATACAGAGGGAGAAGGAAACGTAAAAGCTAACTTCTTCGAGGGAACAGTTACTAGTTATAATATGAGTTCATCTGTAGAGGGATGGGACGAATTTTAAAAGTAATACAAATAAAAAATGGTAGAAAATTATTTTTTCTACCATTTTTCTTTATTTTTTAGTTAAAATTAATCTATTATTTTAATATAGGCCAGTATCCTTTATTAGCTTCAATTAAATCATCTAAAATAGCTTTTGCAACAGATGCGCTTGGAACTGTTTTAGACATAGTAAGAGCTTGCCATAACTTTTGATAAGACCCTTCTATCCAAGCTTCAACAGTTAGTTTCTCAACAGAAACTTGTTGTTCCATAAGCCCTTTTTGGAATTGTGGAATTGCTCCAACAACTAATGGCTCAGGTCCTGCATTTCCAACAATACAAGGGATTTCAACCATAGCAGTAGGATCAAAATTAACTATAGCTCCATTATTTTCAACGATTAAAAGCATCTTCTCTTTTGTGTTAAAAGCAATAGCTCTAGCAAGGTCAACTATGTAAGAAGCGTGCTCATCTATATGTAGTTCAGTATTATTTGAAGTTTTATTTTTTACAATCTTATCACATTCACCAAAAACAAATTTCTCTCTTCCATCCATAACTTCATTAGCTCTTGTATACTCTTTATTTGAGTGCTCAACAACATAATCTGGGAATAGATAATATTTTAAATATGTATTAGGTAAAGTTGTAGGATCTACAGCAAATACATCTTTTGCTTTAGCAAACGTATCACACCAACTAGCATCTGTATGTTGGCTATCACCTTTTTTCTCCACATATCCATATTTAGCTACATGTTCTTTTAAAGTGGGCATTAAATCATTTCCAGCTTTATCTTTTATAGATTTCCACCAACCAAAGTGATTTAGTCCATAATACATAATATCCATATCTTTTCTAGAATTTAAACCTAAAATTTCAGCCATTCTAACTTCAATTCCAATAGGCATATCACAGATATTTAAAACTTTAGAGTTTGGTTTTAATCTTCTAGTAGCCTCAGCAACAATAGCAGCAGGGTTAGAATAGTTTAACATCCAAGCATTAGGAGAGTATTTTTCCATATAATCAATTAACTCAATAACTCCTCCAATTGATCTCATACCATAAGCAACTCCTCCAGGACCACAAGTTTCTTGTCCAACTACTCCATGTTTTAATGGTATTTTCTCATCTAATTCTCTCATTGGATATTTTCCAACTCTAATATGAGCCATAACAAAATCTATATCAGTGAAAGCTTCTTCAGGTTTTGTGCTATAGCTAAACTCTATTTCAGGAGCTCTTTCTTTTAAAAGAATAGCACAAGCATCTCCTATTTTAGCTTGTCTTTCAGCATCGTTATCATACATTTTAATCTGTCTAATTGGGAATTGCTCAAGATTGTCCAATAGCATTAAAATTATTCCAGGGGTAAATGTACTTCCTCCACCAGCAATTAAAATTGAAAACTTTTTCATAATAAATCCTCCTATGCGTTAATTAAATTTTTTTCTGAATCTATATTTTCTAAATCTTTATTCATTAAATCTTCAAAGCAGTCTCTAACTTGTGGAACAGATAATCCTACAATAATTTGAAGAGCATTACCTTTTCTAACAATACCATGAGCTCCAGCTCCTTTAAATACAGAATCACCTTTAACTAAATTTTCATCAAAAACAGTAACTCTAAGTCGAGTAGCACAGTTATTAACAGTTTCAATATTTTGAGCTCCACCTAGGCCTTGTAAGAAAGTATAAGCTTGATCAAAATATGCGTTTTCAACGATAACATTTCCATTTTTTGCATCTTTTTTATTTTTAAAATCCTCTTTAGTATAAAGTTTAACCTCTTCATCTTCATCCTCTCTACCAGGAGTTTTTAATCTAAATTTTTCAATACAGTATTTAAAAACAAAGTAGTATATTGGGATGAAAGCCATTCCCACACCGATTTGTGCAATCATAACACTAGTGTGATTTTTGAAAAGTGGTATCCAGTTAATAGCTGCTATCTCTATAAGTCCAGATCCCATATTTCCAACAACTCCAAAAGCATACATAACAGCGGCCATAGAAGCAGCTAAAACAGCGTGTATAGCAAATAGAAATGGTGCAATAAATAGAAATGTAAACTCTAAAGGTTCAGTAATTCCTACTAAAACGGCAGTAAGAGCAGCTGGAATTAAAAGTCCAGAAACAATTTTTTTCTTTTCAGGTCGAGCAGTTTTATAAATAGCTAATGCTATACCAATAGCTCCAAATATCTTACTGTTACCATGTAGTGCAAATCCCCCTTGTGGGAAAAGCTCTTTTAAAGGTAGAGTAGAGTTAGCAAAATTAGAAAGATTTTGTGCCCAGAAAACTTGGATTCCATTATCAACAACTGCAGGTCCAAATATGAAAGGACCATAAACAAAGTGATGAAGTCCAGTAGGAATAAGAATTCTTTCAAGTAAAGTGTATAACCAAACCCCAAAAGTTCCAGAAGAAATCATTAATGTTTGTAAAGATGAGATACCCATCTGTACTTTAGGCCATACCAAACATGTTACATATGCAGCTGGAATCATAGCAATAAAAGCGATCATTCCAACAAGTGCACTTCCTTGAAATATTCCTAAAAAGTCAGGAAGCTTTGTATCAAAGAATCTGTTATGTATATATATAGTAAGTCCTGATATTGCAATTGCTCCAACGATACTTGTATCTAAAGTTTTAATTCCAGCAATTGTAGTTAATCCACTAACTCCTCCAATGTTTTGAGTAAAATCAACTCCAAAACTTGGCCCCCAAAAAGTTAAAATGGCATTAATAAAATAGTTGAAAGTTAAATATGTAACCAACACAGATAAACATGCACGGGGATGAGCTTTTTTAGCTAATCCTATTGGAAGTCCAACTGCAAATATAAGTGGAAGTTGTCTAAATACTGTCCATCCTCCCTCTTCGATAATATAAACAAGTTTGTAGAATAATCCATTTGGATTCGCCAAGGAACCTACGAAATCTGGATTTTTTAAAATAATTGTAAGAGCTACTGTAAGTCCTGCAAAAGGAAAAAGTAGTACTGGTGCAAAAAGTGCTCCACCAAGTCTTTGAAAGAATTTTAACATCTTGTTACCTCCCAATTTTTTTCTAGGATCCTTTGTTAATCGAAGTATACAATGAAAAAAGTTCTAAATCAATACTTTAGAACTTAAAAACACACATTACTCTAAACGTAACATGTTACGTTCAGAGAGAAAAAATAGAAAATGTTTTGTAAATATAGAGAATTTAGATATAATGTAAAAAATAAAAGAATAAGAGAGAGGGAAAAACTGTGAAGATAACAATAAAAGAGATTGCAGAGGATGCAGGGGTTTCTGTATCTACAGTTTCAAGAGTAATATCTAATAATCCCAAGATAAGTGAAGCTACAAAACTAAGAGTAAGAGAGGTTATTGAAAGGTTAAATTATAAACCAAATATAATGGCAAGAGGATTAGTTAAAAGAAAAACAGGGATTTTAGGTGTAATAATGCCAAAGGAAACAACAACACTTTTTACAAGTCCATTTTTTATAGAGGTTATGCAAGGTATTAGCTTAAAAGGAAAAGAAAGAGATTATTATATCATGTATGATTTTTGCAAAAATGAGAAAGAGGAGTATGAAGGAACAAGAAAACTGGCAGAAAGTGGATTAGTTGATGGAATATGTCTTATGTCAACACGTAAAAATGATAAGAGTATTCAATATTTAAAAGAAACAAATTTTCCTTTTGTCATAATTGGTGAACCTGAAGAAAAAGATGGCGTTTTATGGGTAGATAATAATAACTTAAAAGCAACATATGATATGGTGAAAAAAATTATTCATGAAAATTCTAAAAAAATAGTTTTTGTAGGTGGAGATAAAAATTTAACAGTTACAATAAATAGAGTTGCTGGATTTGAAAAAGCATGTAAAGAGCTGAAATTAGATTACTCTATATATCTAGGAAAAGACTTCTCTAGAGGAGAAGGATATAGATTAGCAGAAAAAATATTTTCAGAACAAAAATGTGAGAATTTTATAATTTCAGACGACAATCTTTTAAAAGGATTTTTAGAATATTTAGAAAAAAGCAATATAGAAAATGTAAATATAGGAAGTTTTAACAAAGCAAATATAAAAAAGGTTTGGAAAAATAAAATTTTTCTATTAGATATAAAACCTGAAAAATTAGGAATGGAAGCAGTGGATCTTTTAGCCAATTGCATTCAAGATAAATTAGAAAGTTGTAACAAAATAGTAGATATAGAATTAAATTAAAAGTTGTAAAAAAGGTTGTAGTAACTTTTTTACAACTTTTTTGTATTATATATAGACAAATTTTAAATTAGATGTTACAATACATAAAAAAGAGCAAACGTTTGCACAAAATGCAAAAAGTTTACAATTCTAAAGATATATTAAGGAGAGATTAAAATGTGGTGGAAAGAGTTAGTGGGATATCAGATTTATCCGAGAAGTTTTAAAGATTCCAATGGAGATGGAATAGGGGACTTAAAAGGAATAATAGAAAAATTAGATTATTTAAAAGATTTAGGGATAGATCTTATTTGGGTTTCACCATTTTTTAAAAGTCCAAATGATGATAATGGTTATGATATAAGTGACTATAGAGATATATTAGAAGAGTTTGGAACTATGAAAGATTTTGACAATCTTTTATTAGAAACTCACAAAAGAGGTATGAAATTAATAATAGATCTTGTAATAAATCACACAAGTGATGAGCATCCATGGTTTATTGAAGCAAGAGAGTCAAAAGATAGTCCTAAGAGAGATTGGTATATTTGGAGAGAGGGAAAAGATAACGAAGAACCAAATAACTGGGAAAGTATTTTCAAAGGATCAGCTTGGGAAAAGTGTGAAAAAACAGATGAATACTACTTACATCTTTTTTCTAAAAAACAACCTGATTTAAATTGGGAAAATGAAGAGATGAGAAAAGAGATTTATAATATGATGAACTGGTGGTTAGATAAAGGAATTGATGGGTTTAGAGTTGATGCTATAAGCCATATCAAAAAAGTTGATGGATTCCCTGACATGCCAAATCCTGATGGGAAAAAATATGTAGATTCTTTTGATATGCACATGAATATAGATGGAATTCAAAAGTATTTAAAAGAATTAAAAGAAGAAACTTTTGCAAAATATGATATAGTAACTGTTGGAGAAGCTAATGGGGTAGATGCTGAAAACTCTGATGAATGGGTTGGTAGCGAAAATGGAAAATTTAATATGATATTTCAATTTGAACATCTAAAGTTATGGGATTATGAAGGAGATACAGAGTTTTGTCCAAAAGCTTATAAAGATGTTTTAAATAAATGGCAAGTAGCTTTAGAGAACAAAGGATGGAATGCTCTTTTTATTGAAAATCATGATATTCCAAGAAGTACATCAACATGGGGAAATGATAGAGAGTACTGGTTAGAATCAGCAAAATCTTTTGCAACAACATATTTTTTACAAAAAGGAACTCCATTCATCTATCAAGGACAAGAGATTGGAATGACAAATACAGTTTTTAATTCTCTTTCAGAGTTTCAAGATGTAAAAAGTGTGAATGAGGGAAAAGAAAAATTAGAAGCTGGAATGTGTGAAAAAACAGTTTTAGAAATTTTATCAAATACATCTAGAGATAATGCTAGAACTCCTATGCAGTGGGATGATAGTTTAAATGCTGGATTTACAACAGGGAAACCGTGGTTAAAAGTAAATAGTAATTATAAAAATATAAATGTTCAAAGTCAAATAAAAGATGAAAACTCAATATATAATCACTATAAAAAATTGATATCATTAAAGAAAAATAGTAAAACTTTAATTCATGGAGAGTTTAAATTAGTTTTAGAAGATGATAAACATGTATTTGCTTATTTAAGAGAACTAGATAATGAAAGATACCTTATATTATCAAACCTAAGTGAAAATGAAAAAAAATTAAACCTATCAGAATTTAATATAAAAAATGAGGATATAGTGCTATCAAATTATAAAATTATAGAAAAAGATTTAAAAGAGTTTATAGTTAGACCGTTTGAAAGTGTAGTATATAAAATTTAATATATATAGGGGAGACGTTAAAATGAAAAAGAAAAGTTTAATATCATTTGATTTTTGGCAAAAATTAGGAAAAGCTTTAATTGTTGTAATAGCAGTAATGCCTGCAGCAGGGCTTATGGTTTCTATTGGTAAACTTCTTGGGACAAGTGGATTATCTATGATTGGAAGAATTATAGAGGATATGGGATGGGGAGTAATTGTAAATCTAAATATACTTTTTGCAGCGGCAATTGGTGGTTCGTGGGCAAAAGAAAAAGCTGGTGGAGCTTTTGCAGGAGTGATAGCTTTTATACTAACAAATAGAATAACGGGGGCTATATTTGGAATAAATGGAGGGATGTTAAATAATCCAGAAGCGGTTATTACATCGTTAACAGGACAAGAACTATTAGTAAAAAATTATTTTACAATGGTTATGGGAGCTCCAGCTTTAAATATGGGAGTTTTCGTGGGAATACTTTCAGGATTTTTAGGAGCGGTACTATTTAATAAATATCAAACCTTTGATAAACTACCAAAATCTTTAGCATTTTTTAATGGAAAAAGATTTGTACCATTTGTAGTAATATTTGGATCATTTGTTATGGCTACTGTTTTATCTTTAATCTGGCCTTTTGTTCAGTGGGGACTGAATAGCTTTGGTGAGTGGATTGCAACTTCTAGAAATACAGCACCAGTAATAGCACCATTTATATACGGAGCTTTAGAGAGATTGTTATTACCATTTGGATTACATCATATGTTGACAATTCCTATGAATTATACAGAACTAGGTGGAACATATCAAGTTTTAACAGGAACTGCAGTGGGAAGTACAATTGCTGGTCAAGATCCAATCTGGTTAGCTTGGATAACTGATTTAAATAACTTGAAAGCAGCAGGAGATATGACAGGATATAAAAATCTTTTAGATACAGTTGTTCCAGCTAGATTTAAAGCTGGTCAAGTGGTATTATCGACAGCTTCACTTTTAGGAATTGGATTAGCTATGTTAAATAATGTTGATAGCGATAAAAAAACACAATATAAAACAATATTTATATCTTCAATGCTAGCTGTATTTTTAACAGGAGTAACAGAACCAATTGAATTTATGTTTATGTTTGTGGCACCAGTTTTATATGTAGCTTACGCAATTTTAACAGGACTTGCTTTTGCTCTAGTAGATATAATCTCTTTAAGAGTTCATTCTTTTGGATTCTTAGAACTACTTTCTCGTATACCTTTAATGATGAAAGCAGGATTATATAAAGATTTAATAAACTTTGTAATAGTAAGTGGTGGATTTTTCTTTGCAAACTACTGGTTATTCAATGTAATTATAAAAAAATATGATTTACCAACTCCTGGAAGAAGAGGAAATTATATTGATGAAGAGGAAGACAGTAGCGATGAAAAAGTAAAAACAACAGGTAATCAAGAGGAGATTCCAGTTAGGATAATAGAGCTTCTTGGTGGAAGTGAAAATATAGTTGATGTAGATGCATGTATGACAAGACTTAGAGTTACTGTAAAAGATGCAGATGTAGTAGGAGATAAAAATATGTGGAAAAAAACTGGTTCTATAGGATTAATAATAAAAGATTGTGGAGTTCAGGCAATATATGGACCAAAAGCAGATATACTAAAATGTAAAATAATTGATATATTAGGGAGATAAATTTTAAATGAAACTATTAACACTAAACTGTCACTCTTGGCAAGAGAAAAACCAACTAGAAAAAATGAGATATCTAGCTAAGGTAATATTTGAAGAGAATTATGAGGTAGTTGCTTTACAAGAGGTAAATCAATTGATAGAAGACAAGATTTTATATGATGATATAAGAGAGGGAAACTTTATAGATATTTTGTGTAAGGAGCTAAAAAAATTAGGGGTTGAGTATAGCTACCGTTGGGATTATCATCATGTAGGATACGATGTTTTTCATGAAGGAACTGGGATTCTTTTTAAAGGGGAGTTAAAAGAAAGTTTAGGGGAGTTTATAGGAAAAACTAAAGATACAAATTTTTGGAAAACAAGAAAATTTACAATGATATCTAAATTAGTTGGAGATATCGTAATAGATTTTTATAGCTGTCATATGGGATGGTGGAAAGATAGTGAAAATCCTTTTGAAGAACAATTAGATGAATTAATAGATTTTGCCAATAAAAGAGGAAACATATATTTTCTAATGGGAGATTTTAATAATGATGCTAATATTAGAGGAGAGGGATACGACTATTTATTAACAAAAGGAGTTAAAGATACATATTTAGAAGCCATTAAAAAAGATGATGGAATAACTGTCCCAGGTGTTATTGCTGGTTGGGAGGGGAAATGCAGTAATCCTAAAAGGATAGATTTTATTTTTACAAATAGTGAGAGTACAATAAAATCTAGTGAGGTTATTTTTAATGGAAAGAATAAAGAGATTATATCAGATCACTTTGGGATAACTATAGAGATATAAAAATAAAAGGATTGAGCTAAAGAGTAGTTCAATCCTTTTTCTATTTGTTTTTTTATTTAGCTGAAGGCTTAATTTTTTTTAAGAAATTATAGAAAACAAATACTATGATTCCTGTTGTAACATAAAGTTGAATACCGGCAATATTTCTAACAACATTAGCGTATTTAGGTAGGTTTATACTAGCTAAGTAAGCGCTCATTCTAAAAGAAGCTACAGTTCCAACAGCCATAGGGAAGGTAGTTCCTGCAAAACCAGGATGGAAATTAAAGCTAAAGAATTTAGGAATACTTAGAAGTATTGAAATAAGTGTTACAAAGACAATTCCATATAGGAAAAATGCAATATACATGTTAGGCTCTTTAACTACATTTAAATAACCAATAGCACAAAGACTTGATGGTGCTAATAGTATAGCTTTTGTATGATAAACCATATCAGGTAAAGGTTTTATAATTAATCTTCTAATCATAAATGGAATTATTGTAAAAAATACAAGTACTCCGTAAATTAAAACCCATTTAGAAATAACAGGTTCATCCATAGCTCCACCTACAACAATAGAAACCATAATTCCGTTATAAGTTACAAACCAACTTGGAACAAAAGTCTCAATGTTAAAGTTTTTAATAACATTTCTATAAGTAAAAATGCAAATAGCAAAAGCGTGGAAAAATACACCGAAAAGCCAAAGATTCTTTCCTAAAAAAGGACTGTATGGAAGCAAAAATGCTCCAATAATCATAGCTAACATAGAGTATGTACCATATAAACTAGCAGGAATTGTATTGCTATACTCAGCTAGAAAGGCCTCTTTGTGTCTAAAAATCTTTATAGTTGCTAAAATAAATACTACAATACCAATAATCATGAAGATATTTCTAAGGTAAGTAAAATTTAGTAATAAAAAGGCATTGGCAAGAGTGCACGCCCCAACAGTTGTAGCAATAGCCCCAACAGGGAAACGCTCTAACCTATCAATTGTCTCTTTAATCATTATAATCTCCTTATATTTTATTTTTTATACTCAAATTCTAGTTCAGAATTTATATTGAAGAAATCAGAGTAATCAATTTTAAAAATTGATTTTTTAATTTTTGAGATATCAATATTAAGTCTGATTAGTTGTGTTAAAACACCTGTGTATGAAAGGTCTCCCTGAATAATAGCTCCATGAATTTTTCCATTTTTATGAGCAATTTTTTTGTAGACACCATCTCTTTCTCTAAGAGAATCAATAATCATTCCCTCTGTTTTTTCATAAATATGTAAGCAACCTAAAGATAAAGTTGGAATATCAAAGAAGTTCATAGTTGACTTGGCAAAGAAAAAGTCATCCATAACTCTAGTTTTTCCTGCCATATTTGAAGTAGCAGCTATTCCCTCTTTTACTGCAACAGACCAAATAGTACCATTACCACTAACATCTCCAGCTCCATATACATCTTTAATATTAGTTTCACCTTTTTCGTTAAAAAGAAGACCGATTTTATTGTATTCTATTGATGTATTTTCTAAAAACTCTACATTTGGTTTTACTCCAGCGCAAACAATAACTAGATCAGCTAGTAATTCAACATCTCTACCATCATCTAATAAACTTAAAGAGTTAATTAGATTAGGATTTTTTGGATTTACATTTAGTTTTGTAACTTTTGAATCAAAGAATAGCTTAACGCCATGCTCAACTAATTTTTTTTCATAAGTTATAGATGCTTCTTTATCAAGTTGTAATGGTAACAATCTATCAGACATTTCAATTAAAGATAGATTAGCATGGACATTCTTATTATGAATTAGTCCACTAATTGCATCCATACCAATTAAACCAGCACCAATAACAACAATATTTTTTGCTTTTTTAGAAATCTCTATAATTTTATTACAGTCATCTAAAGATTTTAATCCTACAACATTTTCCTTTCCATTTATATTTTCAATAGGCGGGAAAAATGGTCTAGATCCAGAAGCGATTAAAACCTTATCGTATGAAACAACTTCATTATTATCTAAGGTAATAGTTTTTTCATTTTCATTTAAAGAGATAACCTCTCTTCCTTTAAGCCAGTTGATATTGTTTTTTTCGAAGAAATCTTTATCTACAAAATTGATACCTTCTAAATCTCTCATTCCTCCAATATAGTGATGAAGAATACATCTTGAGTAGATGTCAGTATCTTTAGAGATTAGTGTAATATCTGCATTTTTATCTAAAGCTCTTAAGTTTTCTGCTCCATTAATTCCAGCTGCAGAAGCTCCAATTATAACATATTTCATTATTTTACCTCCTCAAGAGTAATTGCAGCCATAGGACATTTAGCAACACATTGCGGTCCGTTAGGATCATGACTACACATATCACACTTCATAATCTCTTTTTTAGTTGCTTTATCCTCTTTTAAAGTTCCATATGGGCACGCCATTATGCACATATAACAACTGGCACATTTGTTTTTATCATAAGTAACATATCCAGTTTCAGAATCTTTTCTCATGGCTCCACTCATACAAGTATAAACACACTCAGGAAGATCACAATTTCTACAAAAGATTGGAGAAAATTTAAAATCACTACTTAAAACAACTCTATTTCTAGAATCAGCAGAATCGTGAGAAACTAAGCAAGCACTAACACAAGTTAAGCAACCGATACATTTACTTCTATCTATTTTTATTCTTTTCAATTTAATCTCTCCTTTACTTTTAGATTTTTTCAATAGAAACTGGAGCATATTTGTATGAAGGCTCCTTAGAGTATGGATCATATATAGAAAGTGTTAAATTGTTTGTTTCTATATAATGAATAGGTGCGTATAAAACATCATGAGGTAAATTATCAGTAGTCAACGCTAAGAACTTACTACTTCTACCATTTATAGATTTAACTAAAACTTCATCTTGTGATTCAATACCTAACTCTTCACCAAGAGTTTTAGAGATATAGATATATGAATTATCTGAAGTTGAGTCATTAACATATGTAATCTCTTTTGTTCTAGTTTGAGTATGCCATTGTCCGACAGTTCCTCTTCCTGTATTTAAAACGTAAGGGTAAGTTTCATTTGTAGGAACAGGATTTTCTGCTACATCTTCAAATACAAATTTAACTTTTTTATTAGGTGTATAGTACTCTCCATTTTCAAATAATCTTCTTTCGTTATCAACTAAAGTTTCTCCCTCTTTAAATGGCCATTGAACACCATATCCATTTTCTAGAAGTTTATAGCTAACTCCAGTCATATCACAAGGAGTATCTTTTGTAACTTTAACCATTTTATTGAAAACTGCTTCAGGAGTTTCCCATCCATCTAAAAGTGTTCCCATACCTAAAGCTTTTCCAACATTATATATAACTTCAAAATCACTAAAAGATCCTTCAGGTTTAGGAATAACAGGATTCAATTTAGATATTCTTCTTTCTGTATTAATAAGTGTTCCCTCTTTTTCTATTCCAGAAACTACTGGTAAGAAAAGGTCTGCAAGTTCAGAACTATCAGTATTTGGATATAAATCTTGTACAACAAAAAGGTCCAACTTTTCAATTGCTTCTGCAAATTGAGTATTGTTAGTCCAAGAGTGTCTAGGGTTTGTACAAAGAATCCATAGAGCTTTGATCTCTCCAGTAATTATTTTTTCAATGATAACATTGTAAGGAAGTGTTGGTTTTGTTGGGAAAATAGCTGGATCTAATCCTAAAGCATCTCCAACAATCTTTCTCTTAGCTTCATCAGTGTACTCTCCACCACCATATAATCCAGTTGTATTACTGAAAAGACGAGATCCCATAGCATTACATTGTCCTGTAATAGAGTTAGCTCCAGTTCCTGGTCTACCCATATTTCCAGTCATAACAGCTAAGTTAATTATGCTTTGAGCAGTTCTAACAGCTTGATAACTTTGGTTGATTCCCATAGTCCACCAGAAAGATACAGCAACTCCTTCATGAATAAGTTTAGCTAAAGTTAAAAATTCATCTTTAGTTATTCCAACTTTTTCCTCAATATCATCAATAGAGAATTTTGAAACATGCTCTTTAAATGCATCAAAATTTTCTGAATATTTTTCAATATAGTTATTATCAATCCAGTTATTTTCAATTAAATAGTTGGCAATAGTATAGTATAAAACAATATCACTCTTAGGTTTTATGCAGAAGAAATAATCAGCATTTTTAGCTGTTTCGCTGCATCTAACATCTATAACAATAACTTTCTTATTTTTATTTTTACGCACTCTATCCCAAATGATAGGGTGAGCAACAACAGGATTAGCTCCAGTAAAAATAATAGTATCAGAAAGCTCTAAATCATTTAATGTATAAGGAGGAGCATCAAATCCAAAACTTTGTTTATGTGCAACAACAGATGTAGCCATACAAAGTCTAGTATTTCCATCAAGTTGTCCACCTACAAAGTTTCTAAAAACATGACCAACTAAAGCCATCTCTTCTAAAGCTAGTTGACCAGTACTTATACAAGCTACACTTTCTTTTCCGTGTTTCTCAACAATTGCTTTTAGTTTCTCACTAAAAAAACTATAAGCTCTCTCCCAAGAAATTTCCTCTCTTCCATTTTCAGTTTTTAATAGTGGATTTTTAGGAAAATCACCTGATGTAAGTTGTTTATCTAGATTTAAACCTTTGATACAACTAAATCCTTTGTTTACAGGGTATTTTTCAGTGGGAATAACTTTTTTTATTTTATTGTCTTCAACGTAGAAATCCATGTTACATGCTAATGAACAGTAGTTGCAAGTTGTTTGAATTTTATTCATATTCTCTCCTCCTTGGTATACAAGTATTATATACATATTATAATACTTATTAATAAAAAATAGTAGTGTGACTTTAATCACACTACTATAAAAAAGGTTAAAATTAATTCTAAAAATGTTTAAAAATTATTGAGTAATAAGTTCTAGCTCAACAGGAATAAACTGTGGAACTGTTTCCTTTTTTACAATTTTATCAACTGCTTCAATTCCTTTAGCACCAATTTCTGCTGGTTTTTGAGCAACAGTTGCAGCAAGTTTACCCTCTTTAACAGCTTTCACTGCATCTTCAGTGGCATCAAAACCAACGATTATAACATCAGTTTTTCCAGATGCTTCAATAGCTTTTAGAGCTCCAAGGGCCATCTCATCATTATGAGCAAAAACAGCATTAACTTCAGGTTGTGCTTGTAAAATATTTTCCATAACATTAAGTCCTTTAGTTCTGTCAAAGTCAGCAGCTTGTTTTGCAACTATATCTAATTTATTCTGAGCAGCCTTATTAAATCCTTCTCCTCTATCACGAGCAGCAGTTGTACCAGGGATTCCTTCTAACTCTACAACTTTATTATTTTTTCCATTTAATTTTTCAACTATGAAGTTTCCAGCTAATTCTCCACCAGCAACGTTATCAGAAGCGATGTGAGTAACTACTTTTCCACCATTAGATGCTCTATCTAAAGTTATTACTGGAACTTTATTACGGTTAGCAGCTTTAACAGCTGATACAACAGCGTCAGAATCAGTTGGATTTATTAAAAGAACATCAATACCTTTAATAAGTAAATCTTCAACATTTCCTAACTCTTTAGAAGGATCATTTTGAGAATCTAAAACAACAATCTCATGTCCCATCTCTTTTGCTTTAGAAACAGCTCCCTCTTTTAAAGTAACAAAGAAAGGATTATCCTGTGTAGAAACAACTAATCCTACTTTAGCAGCTTCAGCAATTGTCCCCATACCTAAAGCAAGAACCATAAGTCCTAAAAATCTTAATTTGTTTTTCATAATTATTACACCACCCATAAAATTTATTTAGAAGATTTTTTATCAATTAAAACAGCAATAAGAATTACTAAAGCTTTAACCATCATCTGATAGTAAGATGATACATTTAAAAGATTTAAAGCATTTCCTAGAACACCAATAATAATTGCTCCAAGAGCAGTTCCAGCAATAGTTCCAACTCCACCAGCAAGAGATGTTCCACCTAAAACAACTGCAGCAATAGCATCAAGTTCATATCCAGATCCAGCAGTAGGTTGAGCTGAACCAAGTCTAGAAGTTACAATAACTCCAGCTAAAGCTGAAAGAGCTCCACAAACACCATAAACTAAAGTTTTATATTTAGATGTATTTACTCCTGAAAGTTTAGTAGCCTCTTCATTTCCACCAATAGCATAGATATATCTACCAAATTTAATATTATTTAGTATATAGTATCCAGCAATGAAAAGAGCAATCATAATATATATTGGAATAGGAATGTCAAAGAAGTAACCTCCACCAATATTATCAAAGAAATCTCCACCGTCTCTTACAGGGATTGGCTTACCATCAGTGAAAACTAAAGTGGCTCCCCTTAAAAGAGTCATAGTAACTAAAGTAACTATAAACGGTTGAAGTTTAGCATATGATATAAGTAAACCGTTAAAGATTCCAAAAAGTCCACCAATAACAATAGCAATAACAATAGCTAAAACTGGATTTACACCATTAGCTATTAAACTTGCTCCAAAAGCTCCAGTTAAAGCTAAAATAGAACCAACAGAAAGATCAATTCCACCTGTTAAAATAACTAAAGTCATTCCAATAGCAATAACTGAATTTATAGACGTTTGTCTTAAAACGTTTAAGATATTATTAACTGATAAAAACCTTGGGTTTAAAAAAGAAACTATTATAGAGAAAACAATTAAACCAATTAGAGGCTTATTGTTATATATTTTTTTTAACATTATTTATTCAACTCCTACTGCATATCTCATTATTTTTTCTTGAGTGAACTCATCTTTAGATAGAGTTCCACTTATTTTGTGTTCATGGATAACCATAATTCTATCACTTAGTCCCATTACTTCTGGCATTTCAGAAGATATCATAATAATACTAAGACCTTTTTTCTTTAGCTCGTTAATAACATCGTAAATCTCTTTTTTAGCTCCAACGTCTACTCCTCTAGTTGGTTCATCTAAAATTAAAATTTTAGGATTAGTTAAAAGAGCTTTTGCAATAGCTACTTTTTGTTGGTTTCCACCACTTAAGTTTTTAATAATTTGATTAGGTGAAGGAGTTTTTACTCCAAATTTTTCAATATATTCATCAACAGATTTGTTTTCAGCATTTTTATTTAAACCTAATCTACTTGAGAAGAATTTTAAAGATGAAAGAGTCATATTTTCTTTAACACTTAATCCTAATACAAGTCCATCTCCTTTTCTATCTTCTGAAACGTAGGCGATTCCATGGTTTACACCAGATTCAGGAGAATCAATAGAAATCTCCTGTCCCTCTATAAAAACTTTTCCAGAGGACTTTTTATAATATCCATAAATAGTTTTTACAAGTTCACTTCTTCCAGCTCCCATAAGACCAGCAATACCTAAAATCTCTCCCTTTTTTAAAGTGAAAGAGGCGTCTTTAACATACTTACCACAAAGATTTTCAACTTTTAAAACCTCAGCTCCAGGAGTTACAGAAACATTTGGGAACTGCTCACTCAAAGTTCTTCCAACCATTTTTTCAATAATATAGTTTTCGTCAATATCTTTAACTTCAGCTTCAGAGATAAACTTACCATCTCTTAAAACAGTTATATCATCACAAATAGCAGGAATCTCTTTTAATCTATGAGATATGTAAATAATACTTTTTCCTTCTGATGTAAGCTCTTTAATAACCTTGAAAAGACTTTCAGTTTCCTTATCAGTTAATGCATCTGTAGGCTCATCCATAACAATAAGCTTAGCATTTTGTGAAAGAGCTTTTGCAATTTCAACCATCTGCATCTTACCTATTGTTAAATCTTTTATTAAAGTTTTTTCACTGTCTTCAACATTAAGAAGATCTAAAATAGATCTAGCTTCTCTATGCATAAGAGTCCAATCTATTTTTCCAAAACTGTTTGTAAGTTCTCTTCCTAAAAATATATTCTCAGTTATACTCATATGTTGAATTAAATTCAACTCCTGATGAATAATAGCAATACCAGCTTCTTGAGAATCTTTAGTTCCTTTAAAAGTAACTTCATGTCCATGGTAGAAAACAGTTCCTGAATCTTTACTATAGATACCAGTCATTATTTTCATAAGTGTTGATTTTCCAGCACCATTTTCTCCCATTAAAGCCATAACTCTTCCTTTATAAGCATTTAAACAAGCACCATCTAGGGCTTTTACACCTGGGAAAGATTTACAGATATCTTTCATTTGTAAAACAATCTCTTTATTCATTTAGAAAACTACTCCTGACTTTAAAATAATATTTGCATATGGAGTACATTCTCCAGTTCTAACAATTGCTTCACTTTCTTTTGTTATCTCTTTAAACTCTGTATGAGAAACCTCAATAATTTTAGGGTTCATTCCATTTTTTTGGAAAGTTTCTAAAATTTCGTTGTAAACTTTAGGATTAATAGTTTTAATTTCAGAAGCTAAAATAATCTCTTCAACCATCATTTCACTTAAAATTGCATCTAAAGTTTTTATAAAGCTAGGATATCCAGCTTCAATAGCTAAATCTATTCTTTTTACACCTTTTGGAAATGGAAGTCCAGCATCACAAAGTGTAATATGAGATGTATGACCTATTTTAGCAATCTCATAAGAAAGTTCACTATTTAAAAGTTTTCCTTTTTTCATAATCTATTCTCCTTTAAAATTTAATACTTCTTCAAGAGTTGGTATCGACGTTTGAGCACCAATTCTAGTAACAGATATAGCAGCAACTTTAGTTCCTCTATCAATAGCTTCTTCAAAAGTTAGACCAGAAGCAAGTCCATTTACAAAACCACCAATGAAACTATCTCCAGCAGCAGTTGTATCAATAGCTTTAACTTTGTAAGCTGGGAATGATCTTTTCTCTGTTTTACTTATAAACATACAACCTTTACTTCCTAAAGTAACGATAAGTCCTTTAACACCTTTGTCTAAAAGGATGTTAGTAGCATTTATTACGCTTTCTTCATTAGTAACAGGTATTCCAGATAAAATCTCTAACTCTGTTTCATTAGGAATTATGTAATCAGAATTTGAGATAATCTCTTCATCTAATTTATTAGCAGGAGCTGGATTTAAAATAGTTGTTTTTCCAAACTCTTTAGCTTTTTTTAATGAATATTTAACTGTTTCCATTGGGATTTCAAGTTGAGTAACAAGAATATCACAATTTTTAATAGTATCTAAATGTCTATCTATATATGAGTTATCTACTTCGTAGTTAGCACCTGGAACAACAATAATTCTATTTTGTCCGTTGTCTTCTACTATGATTTTAGCAATACCAGTAGCTTCATCACAATATTCTATATTAGAAACATCCACTCCATCCTTTTTCATAGAATCTAGAAGAATATTTCCCATACCCTCTTTTCCTATTTTTCCTAGCATAGAAACTGGAGATTTCATCTTCCCCATAGCAACAGCTTGATTAGCTCCTTTTCCACCAGGGATTTGCATGAACTTTTTACCTAAAAGAGTTTCACCACCACGAGGTGCTCTTTCGCAAATTGTAACTAAATCCATGTTAATGCTTCCAACAACAACAATTTTTTTCATGTTAAAATCTCCTTAAAAAATAATTAATGTGATTAAATAGTGTACACAATAAGTTTAAAAAATACTCGATACCTTTAATTTAGCACACTAAAAAAGTAATGTCAATAAAATAAAAACTGAAACTTTGTGAAAAGTTTCAGCAATTTTTAGTATTATTTAGTTGGAATAGCCACCTCAACACGATTTTCATATGCATTTTTTAGTGCACCTAAAATATCACCATGACTGTCTCTAAGGCTCATTGTAGCTCCAGCAGTTATGTCAGCAACCTCTTTTTTCTCAGCTTCAGTAAGTTTACTATATTTCTCTTTATCTTTATCATTTCTACTATTTTCTTTTAAAGGTCTTCCGTTAACATCTGAATATAGCTTTGTGAAAATAATTTCTAATTCGTCAACTGTTTTACCCTTAAATTTATCTTGAAAAAAGTCCATTTGTTCATCCCATTCATTTTTAGGATTCATTCCATAGCTAGCTCCACGCTCTCTTTTAGTTTTCCAGTTATCAACTTCATTAGCTATATTAGCGGGAGTATTTTCAGTTTTTCCAATAACTTTTTTAGTTTTGTGATCAGCTAAATTATGTCCTTCAGTTCCAGGCCACCCTGAAAAGTGAGGCATACTTTCACCATCATAATTTGGAGAACTAACTTCTAAAGCATCAACTATAGCATTTATAATTTTTCCATCAGCATCGAAAAGCACTGCAGCATCTACATAGTTAAAACTATAAACCTGTTGTCCTTCGCTATCTTTACCAGGACCAACTCTAAAGTTTGTAGAATGTCCTAAACCTTGGTACACTTTAGTTTCAGCTGCTAAAGATGTAATTGATCCACAAAGTAAAAGAGCAGAAAGCGATAGAGGTAACCATTTTTTTATCATTAAAATCACTCCTTTTGAAAATAGATTAGTTGCTAAGTAGTACGTATATACCTTATTTTTTTTGAAAAAACAAGAAAAAATTTTTTTCTAAAGGATTTATTAAAAAAAAAGAGAATAATGTAGCATAAAAATAATTAAATACAGGAGGAGTATTATGTTACATAGAGCAAAAGTTTATGAGGAGAAGGAGGTTTCCAAATGGATGATTTAAAGAGTAATAAACTTGGGTTTTGGAGCATTTTCTTTTTAGGGATAAATTCAATAATTGGGTCAGGAATTTTTCTTTTACCAAATAAAGCGTACGCTGATGTAGGGTTAGCCAGTTTAATCGTAATTTTAATAAATGCTGTTTTAGCATTATTTTTAGCACTATGTTTTGCTGAAACAGCAAGTATATTTGATAAAAATGGTTCATCCTTTGTATATGCAAAAGAGGCATATGGAAACTTTGTAGGATTTGAGATTGGAATTTTTGCTTGGTTTATAGGTATAGTTAGTTGGTCAGCAGAGATTCAAGGCTTTTTAACGGCACTTGGTGGAATATACCCAATAGCTATTGATCCCTATTATAATAAACTTTTTGTTATAGCTATAGGAATTTTTTTAGGAGTATTAAATTACTTAGGAGTTAAATTCTCAAAAATACTTAATAATCTTATAACGGTAAGTAAATTATTACCTTTAATATTATTTGTTCTTGTAGGAATATTTTTTATAAAAGGACCAGACTTTTTCCCATTAATTCCTAAAATCGAGCTTGGTCTTTCAACTGGAAATTTAGGAGTAGCAACGTTAGTTATATTTTACGCATTTACTGGATTCGATTTACTAGCAGTAGCAGCAGAGGATATGCAAAATCCAACAAAAAATCTACCAAAAGCCATAATATGGGTTATGATATTTTGTTCTATTTTTTATCTGATGGTCATGGTAGTTTGTATAGGTTTATTAGGACCTAAATTAGGAACAACTTCAGTTCCAATAGCTTCGGCAACAGCAGCAATATTTGGAAGTTCTGGATTTTTATTTATAACAATAGCTACATTAGTTTCAATTGGAGGAATAACAATAGCTTTATCATTTATTGCACCAAGATCAATTCAAGCTTTAGCAGATAGTAAATATGTGCCAGAGGTTTTTAATAAAAAAGGTAGATTTGGAACAGCAGGATTTGCAATTTTATTAACAACAGCAATAACTGTTAGTTTAGCTCTTTATGGAAATTTTATTTTTTTAGCAAGTCTTACAGTTATAGCTCGTTTAATTGAGTTTATATCTACAGCAGGTTCTGTATTAGTTTTCAGAAAAAGAAAGTTAAAAGCACAATATAAAATTCCTTTAGGACCAATTATTCCAGTAATAGCTATAATATTATCAATATGGTTATTAAGCCAATCATCTCATGAAAACCTACTATTTATTATAATAGGATTTATAATAGGAGCAATACTTTATGTAACTTATGCTAAAAAGCAGATGGAAAGACAATAAAAAAGAGGAGGATGCATTTGCACCCTCCCTATTTTTTTATCTATTTAAATTTTGTTTCTCCATCAAGAGTTAAAATTGCTCCATATAAATCTGGTCTTCTATCTCTAAATAATCCCCAGAAAGCTCTATAATCATCAATAGCTGCTAAATCTAATTCAGCTATAGCAAAACCTTCAGAGTCTCTATCCATTTCAGATATTTTAGCACCAGTATGATCAGCTATAAAAGATGACCCATAGAATTTAACACCAATTTCATCAACATGTTCTTGTCCAGTTCTGTTAGCACAAACTAATGGAGTTAAGTTAGCACCAGCATGTCCTTGCATAACTCTTTGCCAATGATCTTTTGTATCCATAGTGGGGTCACTAGGTTCTGATCCAATAGCTGTAGGATAGAATAAAATTTCAGCACCCATTAAAGCCATACATCTTGCTGATTCTGGGAACCATTGATCCCAACATATAGCAACACCAATTTTAGCATATTTAGTTTCCCAAACTTTAAAACCAGTATCTCCTATATTAAAATAGAATTTTTCTTGATATCCACTTACATCATGAGGTATGTGACTTTTTCTATAAATTCCTAAAATTTCTCCATCAGCATCGATAATAGCTATTGAGTTGTATCTTGCACCATGTTTTCTTTCATAAAAACTTATTGGAAGAACAACTTGTAATTCTTTTGCAACCTTTTTAAAGTGATTAACAGCTGTATCAAGTTCTAACTCTGTGGCAAATTGCATATATTCAGCTTTTTCTTTAGCACAGAAATAAACTCTTTCAAATAACTCAGAAAGTAAGATTATTTGAGCTCCTTCAGCTGCTGCTGCTCTAACTTGTTTTTCAGCTTTTCTTATATTTTCATCAACATCCCAACCTAGAGACATTTGAACTGCTGCTACTTTAACTTTTCTCATAATAAATCTCCTCCTTTAATTAAAAACTTTTTCCATAAGGCATTTGTTGAGTTATACAGTGAACACATCCACCACCTATAATGATAGGCATTCCATCTATAGGAACTACTTTTCTATCAGGATAAGCTTTTTGGATAGCTTCTAATGCTTTTTTATCAGTTTCTTCAGCATCTCCTCCAAATGTAGGAACAATAACTGCACCAGTAACTGGTAAATAGTTTATATAACTTAATGTTAGAAGTTGACCATCATAATATCTAATAGGAGGTTTTTCAATTTCAATAATTTCAAAAGGTAGTCCACTTGATCTATCTTTAAATTCTTTTAATATTTTCATATTTTCTTGGAAAATCTCGTAGTCAGGATCTTTTTCATCGTAACAAGCTTGGATTATAATAACTCCTGGTCTAACAAAACAAGCTGTGTTGTCAACGTGTCCATCAGTTAAATCTCCATATAAACCTGATTTTAACCAGATAACTTGTTCTCCACCTAAATATTCTTCTAATAAATTAGTAACTTCTTCTTTTGTGAATCTAGAATTTCTAGAACCAGTAAGTAAAGCAGATTCTGTTGTTAAAATAGTTCCTTGTCCATCTGAGTGAATTCCTCCACCTTCTAATGCCAGTGGTGAAGTAAATACAGGAACATCATAAAATATACCTAAATGATAAGGAACTTTTCCATCATTATAGTGTGTTTGATATTTTTCACCATAAGAAGTAAATCTCCATTTAACTGCTGCAACTTCTTGATCGTCATTTAGTAAAAAAGTGGGACCATTATCTCTAACCCACGAATCGTCTATTGGTAGACATAATACTTCTACTTTTTCTCCACACATCTCTTTAACTTCATGCAGAAGTTCTGGAGGAGCAATCATAACTAATTCCTCAAATTCAGCAATAGCTTTTGCTACATTAGCATATCCTTTTCTAGCTGCTTCAATTCCATCAGGCCAAAGTGGAGTTCTGCTATTTTTTCCATCTCTAACAGGCCATTGCATGAAAGTACGTCTTCTTTTCTCCCACTCTCCAGGCATTCTGTAACCAAGCTCTCTAGGTGTTTTACCACAAGTTCCAAACATAATACTTACCTCCTTGATAACGATATTAATTTAAAAATAAATTCAATTATCATAAATCACCTGCATTATACATTTTATTTTTAGGATTTCTTTTTTATTTTGTAAAAAAAATTGTACAAAAATTTAAAAAGATACAAAATTACAAGGAAAATGAATAGGAAACCTGAATATTTAAATAAATAATAATTGGGAGAGATATATATGGATAATCTTAGGGAGGATTTAACAGTCATCAATGAAAATGACATTTTATATCTAGCAAGTTATGTAGGGAAATTGATACTAGAATCTGGTGGAGAAACCTATAGAGCAGAGGATATGGTAGATAAAATATGTAATCACTATGGCCTTGAATCAAATTCATTTGCAGTTCTGTCTAGTATTTTAACAACAATAAGAGGAAGAGAAAGAAGATTTTTTACGAATATAGAAAAAATAAGAATGCGAACTATAAATGTAGAAAAAATTTCTAAACTTAGTTCACTGGTAAGAGATATAGATAGCTATACTTTTAAAGAATTTTTAGAAAAAGTAAAAGAGATTGATGATGAGCAAGCATATGGATTTTTATATGTACTGTTGGGAAATTGTATTGCAGCTGGAGCTTTTGCTTATTATTTTGGTGGAAATAGAGGTAGCTGCATCGCTTCAGTTATTGGAGCTATTTCAATATCATTTTTAGGATATTTTGCTGCAAAGTTAATGATAAATAAATTCTTCTTAAATTTAGTTGGAGGAATGGTTTGTTCCTTCTCAGCATATATATGTTTTTTATTTGGAATAATTCCAGAAATCTCAGTAACGATAATTTCAACGTTAATGTTATTAGTTCCTGGAATAGCTTTTACAAATTCAATTAGAGATTTAATAACAGGAGATTTAGTTTCAGGAATTGCAAGAGGAGTAGAGGCTTTTATGGTAGGAACCGCTTTAGCTATAGGATCAGGAATAACGTTATCCATTATAAAAACATTAGGAGGGCTGCTATGAGGGTAATAATAATTCAGGTTATATCATCAATTGTTGCAACCTATGGTTTTGGGATAATATTTAATGTAAGAGGTATGAAAAATTTATATGGAAGTTTTGGAGCGGGAATTGGATGGTTGGTCTATAGTTTATTAAGTGAAAAGGGATTTACATATTTTATAGCCTATACAGCAGCATCTTCAACGATAACAATATATTCTGAGATTTTATCGAGAAGATTAAAGGTACCAACAGTTTCATTTTTATATCCATGTATGATTCCTTTAGTTCCTGGTGGTGGAATATATTACACCATGTATTACATAGTACAAGATAGTATATCTAAAGCAGTAGAAAAAGGAATAGAAACATTTATAATTTCAGGATCAATTGCTATTGGGATCTTAACAGTTTCAACATTTTCACAAATTTATTACTATATAGTAAAGAAAAAAGCAAAAGAAAATTTATAAAAGGAGTTACTTATGGGGATTTTAAAAGTTTATATATTAGCTATTTTAACGGGATTTGTAACAGGTCTTATAACAATACCCTATAGATGGATGATAGAAAAATCAGCTTATATAAGGGATATGATTTTTAATTTGAACAATCCATTATACTATTTAATTTTAGGTTTTATTGGAATATATGTTATAGGTATTTTAATAAGTAAGATGGTAGAAGATAGTCCGTTGATTACAGGAAGTGGTATTCCTCAAGCAAGGGCACAAATATATGGAAGAATAAAAGTAAAAAATCCAATAAAAAATTTAGTTTTTAAATTCTTAGGTGGTGTTTCTGGAATTTCAGCAGGATACTCTCTTGGAAGAGAGGGCCCTTCTGTACAGATGGGAGCTTTAATTGGAGAAACAATATCACAAGTATTTAAAGTGGATAGAGTTGAAAGAAAATATTTAATAATGAGCGGAGCTGGTGCAGGACTATCGTCTGCTTTTACAGCACCTCTTGCTTCTGCAATTTTTATAGCTGAAGAGTTACAGAAATATTTTAATTCAAGATTAACAATTTTTTCTTTTTTAGGTTCTATAGTTTCTGGATATATGGCAGCTAAATTTTTTGTAAAAAATGATTATTTGGATATAGTTGTGAATTATCCACAAAATTTAAATTATTTTGAATATTTCTATATTTGTATAGCTTTTGCAATTTTTATAAGCTTAGTTGGAAAGAGTTTTTCTTTTCTTTTAATTTATTTTCAGAAGTTAAATAGGAAAATTAAAATATCAAAGTATATAAAAGTATTTTTCTATACTTTAATGGTTATTGTAATTGGAATTTTTTATAAAGATTTAACTGCTGGTGGAGAAAGTTTTTTAATAAGAGAGGGAATGGTTAATGATCTTTCAATTGGAGCTTTAATCTTTTTTATAATTTTAAAACTTTTATTTACTACATTATCTTATTCAACTGGATTTCCTGGAGGAATATTTTTACCTCTTTTAGTTATTGGAGGTTTATCAGGAAAGCTTTTTGGTTTAATTCTATTGTATTTTAATTTGATTGATATTAATAATTTAGGTGTATTCATATTTTTAGGAATGGCTTCAGCTTTTGTTGTTGTTGTTAGATCCCCAGCCACTGGAATTATTCTAATATTAGAGATGACATGGGATTTTACGCTACTTCCTAGTATGGTTATTGTAGCTGGATTAGCATATACAGTTAGTAACTTATTAAAAGTTGAACCAATATATGATTTATTATATAAACCATTAATTGAAAATGATGATAATGATGAAGTTGTAGAATTAGTTTTTGAAGTAGGAAGTGAATCCTATTTAATAGGAGAGGAGATTGGAAAATTAGAATTACCAGGAGATCTTAAAATAAAATCTATTGAGAGAAAAGGTGAATTTATAAAAACTAATGATACAACTGAAATTGAAAAAAATGACATTATAGGAATTCCCACTAAAAAAAGAGATATAGAAAAATTCTATGATTCTTTGAGATCTTTAGCTCAAGAAAATTAAAAAAAATAAAAAAGATATTACTTTTTTAGAAGGAAATGTTCTACCAAAAGTGAACAATAGAGTGACAATAATAAAAAATATTTTATAGGAGGGTTATTTATGGCTACTAACACTAGTACAACTAACAAACAGTTGACACTATTTGGATTTTTCACAATAACAGCCTCAATGGTTATGGCTGTTTATGAATATCCGAGTTTTGCAACTTCAGGATTTTCATTACTTTTCTTTTTACTGTTTGGAGGACTATTTTGGTTTATTCCAGTAGCACTTTGTGCGGCTGAAATGGCAACAATTCCAGGATGGGAAACAGGAGGAGTTTTCACTTGGGTTTCTGAATCTTTAGGTGAACGTTGGGGATTTGCGGCAATATTCTATCAGTTTTTTGAAATAACAGTTGGGTATATCCCAATGCTTTACTTTATTAATGGTTCATTATCATACCTATTTGATTGGCCAGTTTTAAATGTAAATCCACATTTAAAATTAATTTCTATTTTAATCGTATTTTGGATTTTAACATTCTCTCAATTAGGTGGTACTAAGTACACAGCTAAAATAGCAAGAATTGGATTTATCTTTGGTATTGTAATACCAGCAATAATTTTAATAGGTCTTGCAATAGCGTATGTTGTAGCTGGAAATCCAGTACATATGGAAGTTAGTTGGAATTCATTCTTCCCAGACTTCACTAATGTAAACTCATTAGTTATATTAGTATCATTTATCTTAAGTTATATGGGAGTAGAAGCATCAGCTTCCCATGCTAATGAAATGGCTAATCCTAAAAAACAATATCCAATAGCTGTATTTATGTTAGTTATTATAGCTATTGTTATAAGTTCTGCAGGAGGATTATCAATAGCTACAGTTATTCCAGTAAATGAGATAAACTTAAGTGCAGGAGTTAACCAAACTTTTGCTACATTAATTAATCACTATGGAAGTCACTTAGATTGGATTGTTAGAATTATAGCAGCATTTATCGGTCTTGGAGTTCTAGCAGAGATAAGTGCGTGGATAGTTGGACCATCAAGAGCTATGTATGTAGCAGCACAAAAAGGTATTTTACCTCCAGTGTTTAAAAAAGTTAATAAACATGACGTTCCAGTTCCTTTAGTAATGTTCCAAGGAGTTATCGTAACTATTTGGGCAATTGTTTTAACATTAGGTGGAGGAGGAAACAACATGTCCTTCATGACATCAATGTCTTTAACAGTTGTTATCTACTTAATGACATATTTCCTATTATTTATAGGTTATTTAACATTAGTTTTAAAAAGAAAAACAACAGATGCACAAGCAGCTTATCAAATTCCAGGTGGAGTTGTATTTAAATGTATAGTTGGTGCAGTAGGATTCTTAACATCACTGTTTGCATTTATTATATCATTCTTCCCACCAGATAATATTCCAGGTGGAAACACAGGAGAGTATGAAACTATATTAACAGTAGGATTTATAGTTGTATTAGTTCTACCATTTATAATTTATGAATTTAGAGATAAAAAAAATGCAGTAGCAATAGATCCAACAAGAATTACTACAGAAAATGCTCCTGAGCATCACTTCTTTGGACATCCTAAAGCTAGAGGAGAGTTCCATATTACTCCACATCCAGATGATGTTATGCAACAAGATGAAGATCCAAAAAAAGTTGATGATCAGAAACAAGTAGAAGAGAAAAAAGAGGTTGAAACAAAACCAGAATCTAATGAAGAAAAAGAACAAAAATAAAAGTTCTTAGACATGGAGGCAAAAAAATGAATCAAGATGTATTAAGTAAAATAGTGGAAAACAATAAAGGTTTAATATCTCAAGGTGCTGTAGCAACATATATTCCTGAATTGGCTAAAGTAAGTAAAGATTACTTAGGTGCAGTTATTGCATTTCCAGATGGGACTATGTTATCAGCAGGAGATACAAAAGTTAGATTTGCCATAGAAAGTATATCTAAAACAGTTGTTTTAGCTTTAGCTCTATTAGACAATGGAGAGGAAGAAGTATTTAAACATGTTCATAAAGAGCCTTCAGGAGATGCTTTTAACTCAATAAAAAAATTAGAAACAGAACCTGATCACTTACCAAGAAATCCCTTTATAAATGCAGGAGCTATTATGACAGCTTCTTTAATAAAAGGAAAAGATCCAGAAGATAAATTTAATAGAATTCTAGAATTCATGAAAAAAATAAGTGAAGATGACTCTTTAGAGTTAGCGACAGATATCTATTTAAGTGAAAAAGCTACTGGAGATACAAATAGAGGTTTAGCTTACTATATGAAAGGACAAGGAGTTTTAAGTGGAAATGTAGAAGATATTCTAGATGTATACTTTAAACAATGTTCAATATATGTAACTACAGAGAGTTTAGCTAAAATTGCAAGATTCTTTGCAAATGGTGGAGTTTTATCAACTGGAGAGAGAGTTATTCCTAAAAAGTATGCACAAATAGTTAGTGGATTAATAGCTACTTGTGGAATGTATGATCAAAGTGGAGAGTACCTTGATAATATTGGAATTCCAGGAAAATCTGGAGTAGGTGGAGGTATAATTTCACCAGTATCAAGTAAAAAAATAGGTGTTGCAGTATTTGGACCAGCTTTAGATGCTGAAGGAAATAGTGTTGCAGGTATGGGAATAATGAAAGATATCTCAAAAGAGATGGAACTAGACATGTTTTAAAAAACTAAAAAAGGTCTCTTATTTAAGAGACCTTTTTAAAATAGGAGGTATACTATATGTTTCAAGGTGTAGTACATGGAAATGTAGCTTTTATGGTAATAGCAACAGTATTAGTATTTTTTATGACTCCAGGACTAGCATTTTTTTATGGTGGGTTAGTTGAAAAGAAACACTCATTAACTTTAATGTTACAAATTTTTATCTCAATAGGTGTTGTAACTTTAATGTGGATATTTGGAGGATTTAGTTTAGTATTTGGAGATACAATTGGTGGAATAATTGGAGATCCATTTCAATATATGAACTTTAAAGATATAGTTTTTCAAGTGAATACAACTTATGGATTAACAATTCCATTTTTAATGTTTTTCATGTATCAATTGATGTTCGCAATAATAACTTTACCACTGATGACAGGTTCAATAGTTAACAGAATAACAATGGGAGCTTGGATAAAGTATCTTGTTATTTGGATGATATTAGTTTATTTCCCTGTGGCTCACTGGGTATGGGGAGAAGGATTTTTAGCTAAAATGGGATTTGTTGATTTTGCTGGTGGAACAGTTATTCACGTTTCAGCTGCTTTTTCTGGATTGGGAGCTCTTTGGGTTCTTGGAAAAAGAAAAGTTATAACTGGAAAAGGACCATTTAATATGGGGCTTGTAGCAGTTGGAGCTGGAATACTTATGTTTGGATGGTTTGGTTTTAATGCAGGAGGAACTTTAGCTGCTGCAGGAACAACAGCAATTGTATTTACAAATACAGGAGTAGCTGGTGCAAGTGGTATGATTGTATGGGCTATAATGTCATACTTAGAAAAGAAAAAGTTCTCATTTTTAGATCCTTTAGTTGGAGCAGTTGCAGGACTTGCAACAATAACACCAGCTTCAGGTTATGTAACACCACCATCTGCACTATTAATTGGAGCATTAGCAGGAATTGTATGTTTTTATGCAATTAAAATACCAAGAAAAATGCAATGGGATGACGCTTTAGATGTATGGGGTGTTCATGGTGTTGGAGGATTTATGGGAACTGTATTAATAGGTCTTTTAGCAAATGGAATGGTAAATAAAGTTTCAGCTAGTTCTCATCAGCTATGGGTTCAACTATTTGGAGCAGCATTAGTAGGAGTATACTCTATAGTAGTTTCATACTTAATAATGAAATTTTTAGATAAAACTTCTAATATTAGAGTAACAAAAGAAGAAATTGAAAAAGGTTTAGATGAAAGTTTATTAAATGAAAAATATAGTGATGATTAAGAAAAGCTCTAAGCGTTTATTCCGCTTAGAGCTTTTTTCTTCTTTTATTTATGTTTTTCTATTTCCCAACTCATAATAGTTCTAATAATAACTATTAGAAGAACGAGTACAATATTTTGCAAATCTCTCAAAATAATAGTATCAACAATATCTGCAATAATTAGAAATTGAAGACCTACTAAAATATACTTATCAAAAGTTTCTCTCATTATTTTATTGAAACTAAGACCCTCTTTATTTGTAAATAGAATTTTAACACTTTTTAAAAATCCAAAGCAAATAACTCCTATAGACAAAGCTGTAAAAAAGAAAGCTAACCAGTGTAATAAAAGTTTAAAAGAATCCATAATATAGTGTTCAAAAGTAAGCATAAAATCCACCCCTTAATAAAATTATCCTTCTAAATCTTGCTCTCCTCCACCATTGACAGGAAGAATTTGCCCTGTTATCCATTTAGATAATGGAGATGCTAAGAAAAATACGGCCATAGCTATATCGTCAGCTTCTCCTAAAACCTTCATAGGTGTTTTCTTAAGCATAATTTCTTCTAACTCAGGAGTTAAAACTGTAGCTAAAGCATGAGTTTTAATTGCACCTGGTGCAATGGCATTTACTCTAATAATTGGCCCTAAATCAACAGCCATATATTTAGTAAGTTGATTAACAGCAGCTTTAGAGCTTCCATAAACACTCATATTATGACTTTGCATTATACTAGACATTGAACTAATATTAACGATTGATCCATATTCACTTGCAATCATATGAGGAGCACAAAGTCTAGAAAGATTGAAGATACTAAAAACATTAAGATTATAGATTTTTTGAAGATATTCAGGAGTTAATTCTAAAAATTTTTCTCTTCCACCTCCGCCACCACCAGCATTATTAACTAAAATATTGATTTTACCAAACTCTTTAATAGTAGCTTTAACAACTTCTTCTAAATCTTGAATAGATGTAACATCACATTTTACTCCAATAGCTTTGACACCTTCACCTCTAGCTTCAATAGCTGTATTATCAGCATCAACTTTATTTAAATCAGCACATACAATATTAGCACCAGCTCTAGCTAACATTAAAGCAGAAGCTTTACCAATTCCAGCACCAGCACCAGTTATAATAGCAACCATACCTTTTAAATTATAGTGATTTTCAATTTTAAACATAATAAAACACCTCCTAACCTAATTTTCTAATAAAAGGTAGAAAATCCTTTTATTATTAAAAATTAAAAGGATTTAAAAAAACTATTTCGAAAAAAGTATTAAGAATATTGAATAAAGGAGGAGTATATGAACATAGGAATATTAGGAAATGGAGTTGTAGCAAATGCTTTAGCAGAGGTTTTTCATAAATTAGGACACCCAGTTCAAATAGGAGTAAGGGATTTAAAAGAGGAGATTGAAAAAAAACATTTTATAGAGTATGTTGATGGAAAAGATATAGCAGAAGATAATGAAATTATAATAATAGCTGTACCTGGAAATAAAGTTGAAAAAGCTGTAACAAATATAAAAAATCCTGAAGGGAAAATCTTTATTGATTTAACAAATCCAATTGGAGAAGATTATATTTTAACTCGTGGGAGATACACTTCTAATGGAGAAGTGATACAAGAGATTTTAAAAGATTCTCATATAGTAAAAACTTTAAATACTTTAGGAGTAGAAAAATTAATTAATCCTTGTGTAAATGAAAAAAAACTTACAATGTTATTAGCTGGGAATAACAAAATAGCTAATAAAAAAGTTGAAGAGTTACTTTTTGAAATGGGATTTGACCCAATGCTAATAGGAGATATACATTTTTCTAGATATTTAGAACCTCTTGCAATGATTTGGATAGAGATGGTAAGAAAGCAAGGAAAATCTTTTGAAAATGGATTGATTTGGATAAGATAAAATGAGCAAAGAAAAATATGTGGTCTATATTGCAGTATTGACTGCTTCTTTTGGTTATATTTTTGATTTTGATTCAGCAGTTATCTCTAGTAGCATTGAAGTTTTAGCAAATACTTTTAAAATAGATAAACAGATGATTGGAACACTGATAACCATTGTTTTAGTAGGTGGATTAATTGGTGGATTTTTAGCAGGATACTTCTCTGAAAAAATTGGAAGGAAAAAAACAATACTTTATAGTTTATTGGGATTTCTAATAGGCGGTTTTATAACTACATTTTCTTTAAATATAGAGATGTTCATGTTAGGAAGATTGGTTATGGGACTTGGGTTAGGAAGCATATTTTTAGTTGGAGCTATATATGTAATTGAGATATCTCCAATAGAAACTAGAGGAAGAAATGGAACGATTAATCAACTGTTTATGCCTTTTGGATTAGTTGTAGGATTTTGGTTAGCATATTTAATAACAAATGGTTTAACAAATAGATTTATACTAGATAATTCATGGAGAGTTCTATTTTTTTTAGAAACTTTTCAAGGGTTAATTATATTTATACTTTTTTTAAGAATACCTGAAAGTCCAAGATGGCTGTACTTAAAGGGGTATAAAGATAAAGCTAGAGAAAGTTTGGAAAAAGTATTGTCTGATGAGAGAGTTGAAAAGGTTATGGAGGAGCTAGATGCAACTTCAGTTAGTAAAAAAGCAGAGGATAAAATAAATTTCAGAAAAATTAATAAAGGAGTAAAAATAGTAATCGTATTAGTTGTAATTTCAGCAATTTTTAGACAATTTTCTGGAATAAATCCAATAATATATTATGCACCAGAGATTTTTCAAGAAACTTCATCAGTTAGTACGTCAGGATATTTTCAAAGTGTTACAATGGGAATCTATGAGATTTTAGGATCAGTTATTGTTTTATTTTTAATTGATAAGTATGGGAGAAAAAAACTATTATTCTATGGAACTTTAGTAATGACAATTTCATTAGGATATTTGACATATGCACTATTTTATAAAGAACAAGGAGTATATGATGTATATTCAGTTTATATTTATAATCTAACATATACAGTAGCCTTTGGAACAGCATTAACAGTTTATATATCTGAGATTACACCAAATTCAATTAGGTCCTTAGGAGTTACCCTTTTTAATGTTATAAACTATATATTTGATATAACATTAACACAAATCTACCCAGCAATAGATTTAAGAAGTGAATCATTACCATTTTTTATTTTCTTTATAATAAGTGTGCTTTCGCTATTTTTTATTCCTCTTATTCCTGAAACAAAAGGGAAAACATTAGAGGAGATAGGAGAGTACTGGAATAAGATAAAATAAAAAAATCTGAGCTTAAGTAGAGCTCAGATTTTTATTTGTTTATTTTTTAACAGGTTCAACCATATCTTTGTAAGGCCAAGTACTCATACCTTCTTTTGAGTTATAAACATTTTTAAATCCATTTTTCTTTAAAATTTCAGCAGCTTTTTTAGAACGATTTCCACTAACACAGAAAGTTATATATGTCTCATCTTTATTAAGCTCAGATAAACGTTTTTCTAGCTCAGGAAGAGGGATATGTTTGGCTCCTTTAACTAAACCAGTTTTTTCAACTTCATCATTATTTCGAACATCTAAAAGAGTACCTTTGTTTTTATTTAGAATATCCATAACTTCAGAAAGAGAAACTGTTTCGTAATAACCTTCAACATCATTATAAGATGGAGTGTTAGCAAAGGAAGTAGTGCCTAACCCCAAAAGTAATAAAAGCATAGATAAAATTATTTTTTTCATAAAGCCTCCTTAAATTATTTTATTTTTTAGAAATAAGTCCTCGAATACCACCAGATATTAAAAGAGTAACATCCGTTAATATATTTGGCAAGTTAAAAGGTCCTGAATAAGCTATGTATCTTGGTTCCCACTGAGGATTAAATTTATCTTTAAAACTACGAAGTCCTTTAAAGTTATAAAAATGCTCTCCATGAGAAAAAATAGCACGCTCAATTTTATTCCAAAAGGAAGCTGTATTATCCTCAATACCAGCTAAAGGAGCCATTCCTAAATTAAATTTTTTAAATCCATTCTCTTTTCCGTAATTTATAACAGAGATAAAAAAGTAATCCATAGTTCCATGAACAGCTTCGTTTCTATATCTCATTAAATCAAGAGAGATCTCTTCTTTGTTATTTGTTTCTAAAATATTTCCAAAAGCTAAAATTTTATTGTCTTTTTTTATAACGCCTACAGGAAAATTTAAAAGATATTCTTTTGTAAATTTTCCAAGAGAAAACCCTTTTTCTTTTGCATTTTTATCTTGTAACCATTCATTAGAGATGCTCTCTAAATCATCTAAAATTTCAGGAACTTTTTCAACTGGAATAACTTCAAAAGTATATCCCTCTTTTTCAACTCTATTAAAAGCATGTCTAAGAGGTTTAGCATCACTTCCATCGAGAGTAAAATTTTCTAAATGAACTTGAGCAAACTCACCAATTTTTAAAAAACTAAGTCCAACATCTAAGTAATAATTTAGATAATTTTTATTGATTTCATAGAAAACAGTCTCTTTTTTATTAGCTTTACAGTGATTATAAAATTTCCAAATACAGCTTCCAAAAGTTTTTTCATCTCCAACGGGATCTCCCATAGCCACAAATGAGTGACCACTTTTTCCAAACATAATAAAAGAGTTTTTACTATCATCAAAGATTATCTCTTTATCACCTAAAAGAGATAGATATGCATCAGTTGTACTAGAAAGACTGATACAATTTCTTAAATCTTTATCTGTTGGAGAGTTTTCTTCTGGGAGAGTTTCAGTATTTTTTTCTTCAACAGAAGATTTTCTCTTTTCACTAATAACATTTAAGATGATTAATATAGCAAATGCAAAGAAAATTCCTAAAAGTGTATTTGAGAAACTCCAAGATATTTTTGAAAAAAATTCAGTTTCTTTATATGAAAAAATTCCAAGGTACACTCCAATTAAAATAACTAGTATTATAGTAGAAAGTTTTTTAAAAGATGGTTTTTCAGAGAAAAAAGTATTTTTTCTATAAAAATAATCTTTAGTAGGAATTGTTCCTATGAAACTTAAAGTTAAAAAAATTGTAAAAAATAGATGAAACTCTTTTACAATAGATAGAACAATAGAACATCCTAAAAAAAATAGAGATACAAAATAAGCAAGTTCAAATCGTTTTTCAATATAGTAAGCTAAAAATAACAGAGTAGTTCCTATAGCTGCTCCAATAAAATGAGAAGTTTCTAAATTTAAAAATGGAAATACAACTTCAATTTTTGTTATTAAGCTAGAGGGGAACGGAAAAAATCCAGAAAAAATAAGTATAATTCCAGATAAAGTTATGATTATACTTAAAAAATTAGGAAATTGTGAAAAAACAATTTTTTCCATCTCTGTAATTTTAGTGTTATCTTTTCTAATAAAAAGATGATAAATTGTGAAAATAGTAAAAGCTACAAGTAGTGGTATAAAAAAATAAGCTATTCTATATACTAAAAGAGCTCCAATAATTTTGTCTGATGAGTAAGCTCCTCCTAATAACGTTAGGAAAATCAGATCGAAAACTCCAATTCCTCCAGGGACATTGCTTAAAAAACCTAAGATTTGTGCAATGATAAAAATAGCTAAAAAATGAAAGAAATCAATTCTATTATGTGGAGGTAGTGCAAAATACAATACAAAACTTAAAGAAACCCAATCAGCAAGAGCTATTAAAATTCTATTTATTAAAATTGTATTGGTATTTTTGTGCTTTTTTATAATTACTCCTGTAAAAATAGTAGCTCCAATTAAAAGTATTATTCCAATGGGAACTGTTGTATCCATAGGTAGTTTTATAGGTAACTTTATTTGCACTAAAGATATAGGAAGAAGTGTTAAAAAAACACCACCAATCCAAAGTAAACCTAGCCAGAAGGTTGTATAGCAAAAGATAACTACATTCATAATTGTTTTATATGGAACTCCTAGAAGAGAGTAAAGGTTTAATCTAAGTCCAGATGCAGTTAGACCAGAAAGACCAATAGAGTTAGCAAAAGCAAAACTAATAAAAGAAACAAAACTTATATTTTTTCTAGGAAGACTGTAGTTTTCATTTTTAAATGCTAAGACATCAAAACAAGTTAGAATAAGATAATCTAAACAAACAAAAAAAATAATTAAAGTTATTGCCCAAAATGGTATAGCTTCAATTGAAGATTTTAAATCATGAAGATTATATTTTTTTAGCTCTTTGTGTATAAAAAATATAGCAACTAAAAAAATGGTTAATTCAGCTGCAATTTTAAAATATTCAATAATTTTTTTCCTATTAAATTTTGAAACATTTTCCATAGTAACCCCACCTCATTAATTAAATATAACTATAATAGATTTACAAAAAAAACTACAGAATCCTCTATTAAATAAAAATAAAAAAAAGAATACTTAATTTACCTAAGTTAAATAAGTGAGATAATATATAAATAAAAAATCTTGTAAAAATGTTCTAAATACAATATAATCGTTTTATAAATATAATAAACACGCGTTCATAAAACAAGAAGGAGAAGAAATGTGAAGATAAATAGCACGAAGGTAGCCCAAATAGCTGGAGTTTCAAGAAGCACAGTTTCAAGAGTTATAAATAACTACTCAAATGTTCCTTCAGAAACAAGAGAAAAAATTTTAAAGATTATAGATGAGTTGGGATATATTCCAAATACAAGTGCTCAGGTTTTAGCTGGGAAAAAGAGCAGAACAATTGGACTTTTTATTTATGGTGATAATAATGATAAAAGTAAAATACTAGATAATGGATTATCTTTTGGTTATTACTTAGATTTTATAAATAGAGTTTTAAAAGAGGCATTAAAATTGGATTATCAATTACTAGTTGATGTAATAAATGATAATAACTTTTCTAAAGTGGAGTCTTTATATGTAAATAGAGATATTATTGGAGGAATATTTATAGGATTTAAAGAGGGGGATGAAAATATTCAAAAGATAATAAAACAACACTCACCAATAGTATTAGTTGATTATCTTTCAAATCCAAATTGTGAAAATAAGGAAGTTTATTATATAAATACAGAAGATTTTAATGGAGCTAAAGAGGCTACTGAACATCTTATAAATTTAGGTAAAAAAAGAGTGATTCACATTTCAGGAGATAGATGTAAACTTTCTGGAAAAGAAAGAGAAAAAGGTTACATAGAAGCTATGAAAAAATTTGGAATGACTCCAATGATTTATAACGGTAACTATTCTGATGAAAAAGCTACAGAGATAATTATGAATCTATTGGAAAAAAATATAGAGTTTGATGGAGTATTTTGTGCCAATGATAATATGAGTTACTGTGTAAATAATGTTTTAAAAGAAAATGGAAAAGAGAATATTCCAATTATAGGGTTTGATAATTTAAGAAATACAATTCCTTTAGGACTTATGTCAGTAGCTCCAGATATAAATAATTTAGCTAAAACAGCAGTGGAACTACTTCAAAATGATAAAGGAGAAAAACAAAAAGTTACTTTTATAAAAACAACTTTGATAAAAGGACTAAAAGAGTATATAAAAGAGAGCTATTTAGACTAACTAGGAGGAAAGATGATATATATAAACGAGGAGAAAAAGGAGTTTCATTTACAAAGTTTAAATATGAGTTATATATTTAATGTCATGAAAAATGGACAGTTAGGTAATTTATACTTTGGTAAAAAAATAAAACATAGAGAAAGTTTTTCTCATTTTTTCAATCAACCAGAAGTAGGTATAGGAATAATAGCTCATCATGAAGAGGATCCTGGATTTTCGTTAGAGTATTATAAACAAGAATATCCATCATATGGAACGACAGATTTTAGAAAACCAGCTTTTCAAATAGAGAGCAATGATGGTAGTAGAGTAACTGAGTTTGTATATAAAGGTTATAGAGTATATAAAGGAAAAGAAAAATTAAAAGGATTACCTTCAACTTATATGGAAAGTGAGGGGGAGGGAGAAACTTTAGAGATAGAGTTAGTAGATGCTATTTTAAATTGTAAACTATTTTTAACATATACGATTTATAAAAATAGAGATGTGATAACTAGAAATGCAAGATTTGAAAATTGTGGAAAAGAGAGTGTAAATATCCATAGGGCTATGAGTTTTGCACTAGATCTTCCAGATTATAACTATGAGATGATACATCTTTCAGGAGCTTGGGCAAGAGAAAGATTTATAAAAAATAGAAAGCTTGAAGTTGGATGTCAGTATATTGACAGTACAAGAGGAGCGAGCAGTGCTCACCAAAATCCATTTATAATTTTAAAAAGACCTGAAACAACTGAAAATATGGGGGAAAGTATAGGATTTGCTTTAGTTTATTCAGGAAACTTTTTAGCACATGTAGAAGTTGACCATTTTGATGCAACAAGAGTTACAATGGGGATTAATCCATTTGATTTTAAATGGGAATTGAATGGAGGAGATAGCTTTCAAACTCCAGAAGCAATAATTGTTTATAGTGATAAAGGTATGAACGATTTAAGCCAAACTTTCCATAAACTTTTCCGTGAGAGAGTTGCAAGAGGGGAGTGGAGAGATAAAGAAAGACCAATTTTAGTTAATAACTGGGAAGCGACATATTTTGACTTTAATGAGGAAAAAATTGTAGCTATGGCAGGAAAAGCAAAAGAGTTAGGATTTGAACTTTTTGTTTTAGATGACGGTTGGTTTGGAAAAAGAAATGATGATAAAACATCTTTAGGAGATTGGTTTCCAAATTTAGAAAAACTGCCAAATGGAGTAAAAGGATTAGGAGAAAAAGTAGTAAAAGAGGGGATTAAATTTGGACTTTGGTTTGAGCCAGAGATGATTAGTAAAAATAGTAGGTTATATGAGGAGCATCCAGATTGGATTTTAGGAGTTAAAAATAGAAGATTATCAATGGGAAGAAATCAATATATATTAGACCTTTCAAAAGAGGAGGTTAGAGATTATATAGTAAATATTTTATCTGAAAGATTTTCAGAAGCACCAATAAGTTATGTAAAATGGGATATGAATAGAAATATGACAGAGATAACATATCAAGATTTACCGCACAAGTACATACTTGGATTATATGAAATCTTAGAGACATTAACAACTAAGTTTCCACATATACTATTTGAATCATGTGCATCAGGAGGGGGAAGATTTGATGCAGGAATGTTACACTATATGCCACAAGTTTGGACTAGTGATGATACAGATGCAATAGTAAGACTTAATATTCAACATGGAACATCGTTGGCTTATCCTTTAATATCAATGGGAGCTCATGTATCAGATATACCAAATCATCAAACAGCGAGAAAGACTAGTTTAAAAACAAGAAATGATGTAGCGACTTTTGGAAACTTTGGATATGAATTGAATCTTTTAGACTTTGATACTAAAATGGAGGAAGAGGTAAAGCAGTATTTGAATTTTTATAAAAGTAATAGAAAACTTATACAATTTGGAGATTTTTATAGATTAGAAAGTCCTTTTGAAGGCAATACAGCAGCTTGGATGGTTGTAAATAAAGAAAAAGATGAGGTTTTAGTTGGACATTTTACAATTTTAGCTGAACCAAATCCAGGATATAATAAAAAAGTGATACTAAAAGGTTTAGATTCTGAGAAAAAATATTTAGTAAATGATGCATTTGAAGCTTATGGAGATGAACTTATGAGTGTTGGAATTGTATTTCCACAACCAGAGAGATATTTTTCAAAAGATTCAGAAACTCAAGATTTTAAAAGCAAAATTTTTAAATTAAAAGAGATTAAATAAAAACTCACGGGAGGAGTATAATGGTTAGTTTAAAAACAAAATTATCATACGGTTTAGGTGCTTTAGGAAAAGATTATGCTTGTGCAATAGTTTATATATTTTTAATGTATTACTTTACAGATGTTTTAGGTTTAGCGCCGGCATTTGTAGGAACACTATTTTTAGTAGCTAGAATGTGGGATGCAATAAATGACCCAGCTATGGGGATGATTGTAGATAATACTAGAAGTAAATGGGGGAAATTTAGACCTTGGATTTTAATTGGAACTCTTTTAAATGCTATTACAGTAGTTGGAATGTTTACTAAACCAGAGGCATTTAGTGGAAAAAGTTTATATATTTATATATCTATTATGTATATTTTGTGGGGGATGACTTATACAGTTATGGATATACCATTTTGGTCTATGATACCAGCTCTTTCTGATGATAAAAAAGAAAGAGAGGAGATAGCAGTAGTACCTAGAATATTTGCAAGTTTAGCTTGGTTATCACTTGGAAGTTTAGGTTTACCACTAATAGCATTTTTAGGAAAAGGAAATGAGGGAAGGGGATTCTCATTACTATCACTTGGAATTGCAGGAGTATTTATTTTAACAACTTTACTAATGGTAACAAATGTAAAAGAGCAAATAAAAACTAAGAAAAATAGTGAAAAGATAAATTTAAAAGAAGCTTTTAGATTAATTTTGAAAAATGATCAATTAGTAGCGTTAATAGGAACAGTTTTAATGTATAACTTAATGGCTCAAATTTCAGGTGGGGTAGCAATATATTATTTCAAATATGTAATTGGTGTAGAGACGCTATTTTCAGTATTTACTGGATTTTCTGGGTTGGCTGAGATAGGATCTTTAATGATGTTTCCAATTTTATCAAGAAAGCTAGGAAGAAAAAAGGTGTTTTTCTTAGCGTGTGCACTTCCTGTAGTTGGATTTTTAATGCTATTCCTTTTTGGAAACATAGCACCAACAAATGGAACTTTAATAGCTTTAGCTGGAATAGTAGCAAAGTTAGGTGGGGGATTAACTTTAGGAATTTCAACAGTTATGTTGGCAGATGTTGTTGATTATGGTGAGTTTAAATTTGGAAGTAGAAATGAAAGTGTAATTTTCTCAGTTCAAACACTACTTGTAAAATCTGCATCAGCTGTAAGTGGTTGGTTAATTGGAATGGGATTATCACTAGTTGGATATGTTCCAAATGTAGCTCAAAGTGGATCAGCTATAATGGGAATAAAATATTTAATGATAGTCTTCCCAATTTTACTTTCAATATTTGGGTATGTAATCTATAAAAAGTATTATAGATTAAATGGTGAATATTATGATGAAATAGTTGAAGCTATAAAGGTTAAAAGAGAAGTGGAGGCATAAATAAAAAATGGTGTAGCTAAAATAGTTACACCATTTTTTTATTGGACTATTTTAATAATCTATCCTATAAAGATAGATGTGTTTAGATTTTCTAAAAGGTTTAGTCCAGTTCTATTAGTTATTTTTTCAAAGAAAAAAGAGCGACTTAGATTTCCCATAATAACTAAATTAGACTTCCCTAAAGCAAAATAAAAATCCTTTAATGTATCATCTTTAGAATTAAAGTTTATAACATCTGCAGAGAGACCTTTATTTTTTAGAAGATCAACTAGATAGTGTTTTTCATAATTACAATTCCATGTAAGTATTGGAATACTATCTGTGTCAAGGTTAGGGAAAAGAGTTAAAAAGTTATAAACACTTTTATTAATTTTAACTCCATCATTGGAAACAATTGAGACATTTTCAAAAGTTAATGGCTTATTTCTTAAAATAATAATAGGTCTGTAAGCAATTTTTAATAACTCTAAAAATAGATCGTTTAAGTATACACTTTGCTCTAGCATAAGTAAGTCAGCAGTTTTTAGAAGAGTTTTAACTTCATCTACTCCAACTTCAGATTGAACTATAAGCTCAGTTTCAATTTTGTATTTTTTTAAGGCTGTGTTTACTTGAGCAACAAAATCATCTTCCATTTCGTTTAAAATTTCAGCAGCACCACCTGAGTTTAAAACAGTTTCACTAATTGGAATTTTGTAGGCAATGTCTCGAATATACATTGGAACAATGTCAAAACCAAAATGAGTTTTTAAATGAAGATAGCTTTTAAAAATAAGATCTAGGTCATTGCCATTTTTTAATAGAATAACAACTTTTTTCATAATTGAAAATCCTCCCGATAAAGATATTTACATCTGTATGTTCTGAAAAAAAATGAAAATCCTTTAAAACTTTAATAAAATAAAAGGAATGTTGTTTATTTTTTGTAAAATGATTATAATAATTATGAGGTGATAAAAATGTTAAATTTCTTTAGTTTTAAAAGGATTCAAGAGATTTTTAAAAATATAGCTAGAAATATAGAGTTGATTTTTGAACAGAGAGAGGGACGGAATGAGTTTTGTAAAATATGTGGAAAGCGAGTTCCAAATAGTGATTTTTCAGAGCAGTTTGAAGATGAAGGTGAATTAAGTAGTAGATGTTTATATTGTAATAAAAAATTTATAAAAGCTAGAGAGAGGGTTATGAAATAATCCTCTCTCTTTTTAATTTAGTAGTATTTTTTAAATCTCTTTAAATGGATTTGGGTTATGTACGCATATAATTTTAGTTATGCAGTTTGTTTCATTTTTCCAGTTATGTGGTTTAGTAGAGTTAAATGTAGTACTATCTCCAGGATAAAGTGTAAACTCTTCATCTTCAATATTTAAAGTTAAAACCCCCTCTAAAACAAAGATGAACTCTTCACCTTCATGTGAATATAGTTGTAAATTATATGAACCATTATCTGTAAATGGCATAATATCAATTAATCTAGGATATAGATTATAAGATTTTGTGTCTGAACTTAAATTATGTTGAATAATTTTATCAGTAATAGCTATAGCATCTCTATTATAACTTCTTACTATTTGATTGCCTTCTACTCTCTTTTTATTAAAGTCAAAGAAAAATTCTAATTCAACGTCTAAAGAGTGAGCAATAATCTCTAAAGAATCAATAGCAATACTAGTCATTCCTCTTTCTAATTGTGATAAAAATCCAACAGATAGATTACTGGCACTACTCAAATCTTTTAAAGTCATCTCTTTTTTTTTACGAAGTTCTTTTATTAAAGAACCAATGTTAGTAGAATACTTACTCATTAAAACCCCCTTTTATTATAAAATATCATATAGTTTAAATTATCATAAAAACCGATAAAATTCTAGAATTTTTTTTAAACAGAATGTAAAATTTCATATATATGAACATAAAAGGCTTTGTAAGCCTTGAATTTGTGTTCAAAACAGGTTTTGACTTTTTATAAGTGTATAAAAATTCATAAAAATGAAAAAATTAGTTGAAAAAAATAAAATTAAGGATTATAATAGGCACAATATGAATAATACGTTCAAAAAATAAAAGGGAGGTATTAAAATGGAAATGACAGAACAAAAGTTAACAGATGAAAATGTATTGAAGGAAGTACCTGAAAAAGAGAGCGTTGAAAGAGAAGTCGCCTCAGTTTCAAAAGAAACTTTTGTAGTTTTAACAGTATTTGTAACTCTTTTTATTTATCTAGGCAGTGTTATGGGAATTGATAAGGTTTTCAGTGTTATGATGAAAACAGGGCATGATGTTTTGATGAATACATCATTTTATATTATGGCTGTAGCTATTTTAGCGGGAGCAGTAGCTTCAATAATGTCAGAGTTTGGAATTGTCGCTTTAATTAATAAAATAATATCACCACTTATGAGGCCACTTTTTGGATTACCAGGAGCAGCAGCTTTAGGAGCTGTAACAACATATATATCAGACAATCCAGCTATTTTAGGACTTGCAGAGGATAGAGGATTTAGTAAATATTTTACAAAAGCTGAAAAAGTTACTTATACAAACTTAGGAACAACTTTTGGAATGGGACTTATTGTAACGGCTTATATGTTAAGTTTAGGAAGTGAGTATATAAAAGCTGTATTAATAGGAAATATAGGAGCTGTTATTGGAGGAATATTTTCAGTTAGAATGGTTCTTAGATATGCTAAAAAATATTACAATGAATCAAGCAGTGAAAAAATAGATACTAAGGAGGAGGGAGACCTTAGAAAGATTAGAGCGGGAAGTGCTTTTGAGAGACTTTTAGCATCTATGATGGATGGAGCTAAATCAGGAGTGACGTTAGGACTTGCATGTGCTTCAGGAACAGTTTTAATTTGTACATTTGTTATGATTTTAACATTTGGGCCTCAAGGAGAAAATGGAACATATGTGGGAGCAGCTTATGAGGGAGTTCAATTATTACCAAGATTAGGATCATACTTTACACCTGTAGCAAAAATGTTATGGGGATTTGGAGAACCAGAGTTATTGGCTTATCCATTTACAGCATTGGGAGCTGTGGGAAGTGCCATGGGATTAACTAAAGGATTTATAGATAAAGGTTTAGCTAATGCAAATACAATTGCAGTGTTTACAGGAATGGGAATTTGTTGGAGTGGATTTTTAAGTACACATGTGGGAATGCTAGATACATTAAAGCATAATCATTTTATAAAAATATGTATTTTATGGCAACTTTTAGGAGGACTTATAGCAGGAGTTGCAGCAAACTATCTATTTAAACTACTATTAATATTTTAAAGGAAGTGAAGAAGATGGCAATACCCTATGTAATAAATATACAGAAATACTCTCTTCATGATGGGGATGGAATAAGAACTACAATATTTTTTAAAGGGTGTCTATTAAACTGTTGGTGGTGTCATAACCCAGAGAGTCAAAGATATACACCAGAGTTACTTTTTAATTATGAAAGATGTAAAGGTTGCAAAGAGTGTGAAAAAATTTGTCCAGAGCATGTTATAAAAGTTGAAGAGAATATAGCTAAAACAGAAAGAGAAAATTGTATATTGTGTGAAACATGTTTAGATTATTGTATTAATGAAGCTAGAGAGATTGTGGGAAAACAATATCCAATAGAGGAGCTTTTAAAAGAGATTGATAAAGATAAAATGTTTTATGAGGAATCAGGAGGGGGAGTCACTCTTTCAGGTGGAGAGATAATGACACAAGATATAGGTTATTTAGTAGAGTTATTAAAAAAGATAAAAAAAAGAGGTTATCATATTACAATTGATACATGTGGTTATGCTCCACAAAAAAATTATGAAGCTTTAATAGATTATGTGGATACATTCTTATACGATATAAAAACAATGGACAATGAGGTTCATAAAAAATATATGGGAAAAGGAAATGAGTTAATACTTTCAAATTTAAAATATTTAAGTGAGTGCGGAAAAAACATATATATAAGAATACCTTTAATTGGTGGAGTAAATAGTAGCGAAGAAAGTATTAAAGATATTGTAAAGTTTTTAAAAGAGAATGTTCAGGTAAAAAAAATAAATTTACTTCCTTATCATAAAGCAGGAACAAATAAATATGAAAAATTAGATTTAAGTTATTTAGGAGAAGATTTTGTTACACCTTCACAGGAAGAGCTAGAAAAGTATTTAGATATCTTTAGAAAAAATGGATTTTCAGATGTTAAAATAGGAGGGTAGATAAAATGAAAAAAAGAGGGATGAATGAAAGAATTCAAAAATTAAGAGAGCAAAGTGTAGAAACACCAGCACATATTTATATTGAAAGAGCTAAATTGATAACAGAAGCGTATAAAAAATATGAAGGTGAGGTTTCTATTCCAGAGTTAAGAGCTCTTGCTTTTAAACATTTTATGGAAAATAAATCTATTTGTATAAATGAAGGTGAATTGATTGTAGGAGAAAAAGGTGATGGTCCACAAGCAGCTCCAACTTTTCCAGAACTTTGTTGCCATACTTTAGAGGATATGCATGTAATGAATGATAGAGACTTAATATCTTTTAAAGTTACAGAAGAGGATTTGAAAATTCAAGCAGAGGAAATTATTCCATATTGGGAAAAAAGATCTATTAGAAATAAGATCATAAACTCTATGGGGAAAGAGTGGAAAGAGTGCTATGAAAGTGGAATTTTTACAGAGTTTATGGAGCAAAGAGGTCCTGGACATACTGTAGGTTCTGAAAATATATATAAATATGGATTTTTAGATTATAAGAAAAAGATTCAAAAGACTATTGAAAAATTGGATTTCTTAAATGATAAGGAAGCTTTAGATAAAAAACAAGAACTAAATGCAATGAGTATCTGTTGTGATGCAATTATAGCTTTAGGAAAACGTTATACAGAGTTAGCTCATAAGTTGGCAAAAGCTGAAGAGAATCCAGTTAGAAAAGAGGAGCTTTTACAAATTGCAAATAATTGTGAAGTTGTACCAGCTCATAAACCAAAAACTTATTGGCAAGCTATTCAAATGTATTGGTTTGTTCATATTGGAGTAACTACAGAGTTAAATCCATGGGATGCATTTAGTCCAGGAAGATTAGATCAACATTTAAATGGATTTTATGTAAAAGATTGTGAAGATGGAGTTTTAAATGAGGAGAGAGGACTAGAACTTTTAGAGAATTTATGGGTTAAGTTTAACAATCAACCAGCACCTCCAAAAGTTGGAATAACTTTAAAAGAGAGTAGTACATATACAGATTTTGCCAATATAAATACAGGGGGAATAACTCCTGATGGACAAGATGGAGTTAACGATGTAAGTTACTTGATTTTAAAATGCATGGACGAGATGAAACTTTTACAACCAAGTTCAAATGTTCAAATTAGTAGAAAAACACCTATTAAATTTTTAAAAGAAGCTTGTGCAATATCACGTAAAGGATGGGGACAACCAGCTTTTTACAATACAGAAGCTATAGTTCAAGAGTTATTAAACGCTGGTAAAACTTTAGCTGATGCTAGAAGAGGTGGAGCAAGTGGATGTGTAGAAACTGGAGCTTTTGGAAATGAAGCATATATATTAACAGGATATTTCAATCTGCCAAAAATTTTAGAGTTAACTTTAAATAATGGTTATGATAAAATTAGTGAGAAGCAGCTAGGATTGAAATTGGGTCATGCAGAGGATTTTAAAAGTTATGAGGAACTATTTGAAGCTTATAAAAAACAGATAAAGTATTTTATGGATATTAAAATAGAGGGAAGTAATATAATAGAAACAATCTATGCTAAATATATGCCAGTTCCATTTTTATCAGTTATAACAAATGATTGTATCTCTAGAGGAAAAGACTATAACGCTGGAGGAGCTCGTTATAACACAACATATGTTCAAGGAGTAGGAATTGGAACAATAACTGATTCTCTAGCAGCTATAAAATATAATGTTTACGATGAAAAGAATTTTACGATGCAAGAGTTAATGAATGCTTTAGATAGTAACTTTGAAGGTAATGCAAGAATACTAAATCTAGTAAAAAATAAAACTCCAAAATATGGAAACGACAATGATTATGCAGATGATATAATGAAATCAGTGTTTGAATATTATAACTCAGTTGTAACAGATAGACCTAATATGAAAGGTGGAAGATATGCTATAAATATGTTACCAACAACATGTCATGTATATTTTGGTGAAGTTATGATGGCAAGTGCAAATGGAAGATTAGCTCATAAACCAGTTTCAGAGGGAATTTCTCCAGAAAAGGGAGCAGATATCTATGGGCCAACAGCAGTTTTAAAATCAGCAGCAAAAATGGATCATCTAAAAACTGGTGGAACACTGTTAAATCAAAAATTTCTTCCAAATGTAGTTAAAGGTGAAGAGGGATTAAATCATATGGCAGATGTTGTAAAAACATATTTCAATATGGATGGACATCATATACAATTTAATGTAATAGATAAAGAGACACTTTTAAAGGCTCAGCAAAATCCAGATGAATATAAGGATTTAATAGTTCGTGTTGCTGGATATAGTGATCACTTTAGAAATCTAAGTAAGGCTTTACAAGATGAGATAATAGATAGAACAGAGCAAAATTTTAATTAGTTAAAAAGGAGGATGTAGTGAGAATAGGATTTATAGGGGCAGGAAATATGTCTGGAGCGATAATTAAAGGGATAATCTCTTCAGGGATTGTAAAAAAAGAGGATGTATTTGCTTCAGATAAGTTTTTACCAACTTTAGAAAAAGTAAAAACAAACTATGGAATAAATATAACTGAGGATAATAAAGAGGTTGTAGAAAAGTGTGATGTGATATTTTTAGCTGTAAAACCACAGTTTTATAGTGAAGTGATTAAAGAGATATCACCATTTGTAAAAGCAACTACAACTGTAGTAACGATAGCTCCAGGGCAAACTTTAAAAAATTTAGAGGTAGCTTTTGGAAAAGAGATTAAAATTGTTAGAACAATGCCAAATACTCCAGCTATGGTTTGTGAGGGAATGACAGCAGTTTGTGCAAATAAAAAAGTTACTAAAGAGGAGTTAGAGTATATTTGTACTCTTTTAAACTCTATAGGAAAAGCTGAAGTTGTAGCTGAGTATATGATGGATGCTGTAGTAGGTGTTAGTGGAAGTTCCCCAGCATATGTTTATATGTTTATAGAGGCTTTAGCAGATGGAGCAGTAATGGAGGGAATGCCAAGAGATATGGCATATAAGTTTGCAGCTCAAGCAGTTTTAGGAAGTGCTAAGATGGTTTTAGAAACAGGTATGCATCCAGGAGCTTTAAAAGATATGGTTTGTTCTCCAGGGGGAACAACAATAGAAGCTGTAAGTATTTTAGAAGAAAGAGGAATGAGAAGTAGTGTTATAGAAGCGATTAGAGGTTGTGTGGCTAAAGCTAGAAAAATGTAAGGGGGAGAGCAAGTGGAGTTTAAAAATGTAAAGGTTATAAAAAAGGCAAATGTATATTTTGATGGAAGGGTAGATAGTAGAACAATTATATTTGAAGATGGAAGTAGAAAAACTTTGGGATTTATGCAAAAGGGTGAATATGAGTTTGGAACGGCAGCTCCAGAAGTAATGGAAGTTCTTGGAGGAGAGATGCTAATTAAAAGAGCTCAAGACTCTGGTTTTATTAAGATAAAGGAGGGGGAAAGTTTTTCTGTAGAGGGAGATTCATCATTTAAAGTTGTAGTTAATGACTATGCAGATTACTGTTGCTCATATAAATAAAAAAATCCCCTTTTGGTTTATAACCAGAAGGGGATTTTCTATTAAATTAAACACCATATAGACATTTTTCAATCTCTTTTATAATCTTTTTTAAAACAAAAATTCTAGCGTAATATTTGTCATTAGCTGGAACTATATACCAAGGGCAAGAGGTAGTAGAAGTTCTAGAAATCATCTCTTCAATAGCTTCTTTATAATCCTTCCATTTTTCACGATTTCTCCAGTCCTCTTCAGTTATTTTCCATTTTTTAGAAGGAGTATTTTCTCTTTCTTTAAATCTTTTTAATTGTTCCTCTTTAGATATCTGTAACCAAAATTTAATAATAATAGAGCCGTTATTTACCCACTGAGTTTCCATATCTGTAATCTCTTGATAAGCTCTTTTCCACTCGTACTTAGTGGCGAATTTTTCAACTCTTTCCACAAGAACTCTACCATACCATGTTCTATCAAAGATAGCTACATGCCCATATCGTGGGAAAGATCTCCAAAATCTCCAAAGATAATGTTTACTTTTTTCAACATCATTAGGAGCTGCAATAGGTATAACGTCATAACCACGAGGATCCATCTTTTCAACAACTCTTTTAATGTTTCCACCCTTTCCAGCAGCATCCCAACCTTCATAAGCTATTATAACTGGAATACGTCTAGTATATAGTTCATGATGAAGGTCTGAAATTTTATTTTGTAATTTTACTAACTCTTTTTTATATTCTTTTTTATCAATAGTTTTAGATAAATCAACATCATCTAAAGAGTATGGTTTTTTATAAGGAAGTAGTACATCATTAGGTCGAACTTCTTTTTGATTTAAATAACTTTCTATTTTTTCAACAATTATTCTAAAAATTTCAGATTTTGCTCCATATAAACTATTTGAAGAGATAATATTCCAACCACAATCATAGTTATTAGTTCGTTCGATAATATCTTCCCAACTTTCGATAATAGATTTATAGTTAAAATTTTGTTTCCATGCATATGGAGTTACTTTCCACGATTTAGCTGGATTTTTTTTAGCTTTAAAATATCTTTTTTTCTGAATTTTTTTAGAAACATGAATAAAAAATTTAATAATTAACATTCCACTTCTAAGAAGAGAACGTTCAATTTTATTTATTTCTTTACATCTTCTAGTAATATCATTTTCCTCTTGAAAAGCTAAATCATACCAAGATTTATCAAAAATATGAAACTCTCCTTGTCCAGGAATATCCTCTAAATATTGTTTTAAAGGAAGATTATTTTCTGCTAAAGGATGATTATGGTTAATAACACGATATCCTCTAGGATCTAAAGTTACAAGAATTTCATTTATAATAGCCCCTTTTCCTGAAGCTTCAAGACCTTCGAAAATAATTAAAATAGGAATCTTTTTCTCTTTACCAACTCTTTGAAGCTCAGCAAGTTTTAACTTTAATGGTTCAATGGTTTTATGATACTCTTTTTCTTTCATTTTCAAACAGCTTTCATTATTTAAAATGCCCATAAAAAAACCTCCTTATTTTGTAAATTTCATTTCTAAAATATACAAAAGTAAGAAGGCAATTCCTGTTTTGAATCTATAATTGTTTTTCTTTATAGTCTAAAAGATTTTTAATCATTAGATCATAACGAGCTGGAAACTTTTTACTACCATTTCCAAAGTATTTTTTCATAATTTCTAGTTCCTCTATTTTAGAGAAATCTTCTAAGGTATTTATATTGTTACTATGTAAAAGAGCAATAATTTTTGGACTAATACCTTGAGAGAATGTAATATTGAATTTTTTATTTAGATATTTTCTTAAAGATGTAGAGTTTATCTCAATCTCATGTAAAGTATTTCCTTCAATAGTATTTACAACTTTCTTTTCGTATTCTGTTATCTCTTTTGAAATACTTTCAAACTCTCTGTCTGCAATCTCTAAAAATCCAGCTAAAAGTTTAAATCTTCTTTTTATATCTGTTGGAAGTTGTCCACTAAATTTATAGTTTTTATCATGCTCTACTTCAGCCCAAGCATGCTGGAGTATTGTTCTAACTTGAATTTCAAATTTTAATCCTTCAAATCTTTCAAATTCAGGAAGTTCTAAAAGACTTTTGGGAAGAGTTGCAACTAAATGTATAGATTTATATCCTACTTTATCCTCTCCTAAAGTGTCACTTTTATCAACGCTATTACTTTCATCGATTATAAATGTATGTCTTAAAAAATGTTCAACAACTTTAGTTTCACTTTCTAAGAATGTAATAACTCTAAGTCCACATAGATCAGTAGCTTCTTCAACACATGAATAGCCTTTCCGTTCTATTTTTTTTTGAAAACTTTCTCTAGTTTTAGCTCTACTAGTAATTGAATGATAGATAATTTTTTCTTTTTCAAAGGACTGCTTTAAAAAACGTTCTAATCTTTTTCCCAATTTACGATAAAGCTCTCTATTTTTTTTGTAGTAGTTTAATAATTGAAATTGATTACAGTTAATTTTTTCCATAGTTACCGTTATTGTAAACCTATAAAAATTTATAAAATTTTATAAGTTTAATTCCTTATTCATAGAATTCTATTTCAATAAATCGCTTTATCTACTTTAGTATATATAACTCTCCAAAGGCTTAAATTCCCGTATAACGAACGGTATATATTATAGTTTTCTTCTTTAGGAGATTTTATAATTAGCTAAATTTAGACTTGCATTTAAATCCCTATCCAGAATATAACCACATTCACATTTGAAAACTCTATCTGAAAGTTTTAAATCTTTCTTAACAGTTCCACACTTTGAACAAGTTTTACTACTAGGATAAAATCTAGGCACTTGTATAAATTCTATTCCATTAAATTCTGCCTTATATTTTATATAAGTTATAAATTTATAGAAGCTCTGTTCAGCTATAGCCTTTGAAAGATATCTGTTTTTCATCATACCTTTAACATTAAGATCTTCCATTACAATTCTAGATGGCTTGGTTTTCACTATCTCATTAGTAATTTGATGAAGATTATTGTTTCTGATATTAGAAATTCTTCTATGAACGAGCCTTATTTTTTTCTCTAGCTTCACGATATTTCGGCTCTTTTCGTAACGGTTATTCACCTCCCTAGATTTTTCATATTTTCGTGAAACCTGTTTTTGAAACCTTTTTAATTTTTTCTGCAATTTTTTAATAGTTTTTTTCTTATTTATATTTTTATATACTTTACCATCAGAACAAGTTGCTAAATCCTTTACTCCTAAATCTATTCCTAGGGAAACTTCCCTTAATTCTAAAGCATTGTTTTCTCGTTCTATTCCTACAGAAATATACCAATATTTTCCATCAAAACTAATTCTAGGATTAGTATATTTTGTATTCATAGGTAATTGTTCGGCCGTTTTTATCCATCCAACTTTTTCAATTAAAACTAAATTTTCTTTTACTTTAAGTTTATTCGTATCATTATAGAAACTAGGTTTAGATTTTTTTCTGTTTTTAAATTTAGGAAATCTAGTTTGCTTTTTAAAAAAACTTTTATAACTATTACAAGCATCTTTTACTGCCTGTTTAGCTACATTGTTTGAAACATTATTTAACCAACTTAGCTCTATCTTTTTTAGTTGTGTTATCTCTTTTCTTAATTCATTATCGCTTAAAAATTTTCCACCATTCTCATAATTTTCTTTCTGTCTTGCTAAAGTCCAGTTATATATAAATCTTGCTGTTCCTACAGATTGCCAAAGAAGTATCTCCTGATTTTTATTAGGTTTTAATCTAATCTTCTTGGCAAGAATCATCTTCAATCAACTCCTTAATCATTTTTGGGGCTTTGTTTGTTACAAATATTCTCTATTAATTCATATCCAAATCCACTTTTAGAAATATGGTTAGGTTTTAGTTTACTTGTTTTATCCCAATTTCTTAAAGTTTGAATAGTTAAACCAATTTTTTTAGCAAATTCTCCTATCGAAACAAATTTCATTTCATCATCTCTGTAAAATTATATTATACTTTTATAGATTTATTTTAGTAGTTATTTACCCTCACTTAAAAAAATAATATCTACATATAGTTATATCACAAAAATAAAAAAATCCTTGTTTTTTTTATTTTATAATGCTACAATAACTCAAAATAATTATTCTTAGGGAGGTGTATTAAATGAAAAAACAATTAGATATCTTAAAAATTAATACATCTTTAACAGAAACAGTTTTATTTTGGTGGTGGCCATAGTTAGTTTGTAACCTGAGAATGCAGGATACAAACTTATTTTAGCTTGGTCAAAAACTAAAAAAGATTGTATCTGATAGATTAAATTGAGAAAACATTTATTCCACAGATATATTTCTGTGGAATTTTTTTTTACAAAATTTAGGAGGTGTAGTAAAGTGAACGACAAAAGAGAAAAGTTTAGTAACAGAATCGGATTTATTTTATCATGTGTAGGAGCAGCCATAGGACTTGGAAATATTTGGCTTTTCTCTTGGAAGTTAGGAACTTATGGTGGAGCAGCATTTTTAATACCATATTTTATATTTATGGCTTTATTTGCTTATATAGGGTTAGTTGGAGAGATATCATTTGGAAGAATGATGAAAAAGGGAGTTTTAGGTGTTGGAAAACTTATGGAAAAAAAGAAAGTGCCTTTTGCTAAGTTTTTACCTATTGTTCCAATAGTTTCTGTAGCAGGAATATTTACATTTTATGTAATAGTTTTTGGATGGATAATAAAATATTTTGTGACATATTTAATGGTGGATATGAGTACTTTAAATTATGAACAGTATTTTGGAAGTTTTACTGGAAATACAGAATCTATATTCTGGCATTTTATAGCTGTAGTTTTAAGTGTTGGAGTAATTTCACTTGGAGTTATAAAGGGAATTGAAAAGATAAATAAAATTGTAATGCCACTTATGTTTATAATATTCTTTGGACTTATGATAAAATCTTTAAGTCTTCCAGGAGCTATGGAGGGAGTTAAGTTTCTATTAAATCCAGATTGGGATAAACTTTTAAATCCAATAACTTGGGTTATGGCTTTAGGACAAGCGTTTTTCACAGTGGGAGTAAGTGGATCAGCACTTTTAGTTTATGGTAGTTATTTAGATAAAGATGTAAATATATCTGTAAGTGTTGTTCAAACATGTATTTTAGATACTTTAGCAGCACTGATGGCTGGATTTATAATTATACCAGCAGCTTTTGCTTTTGGTTATGGACCAGGAGCTGGACCAAGTTTACTATTTATAACATTACCATCTGTATTTAACAATATGGCTGGGGGAAGAATTTTAGGAGTAATATTCTTTTTAAGTGTAATATTTGCAGCTATCTCTTCTGCAATAAACCAGTTAGAGGTTCCTGTGGAAGCAGCTATGGAGAAGTTTAATATCTCTAGAGTAAAAGCTAGTGTGATAGTTGGAGGAATTTTATTTTTAATAGGATTACCTTTAGATTTAGATATGAATCTATTTGGAACTTTTGCAGATACAATGACAATCTATTTAATACCTCTTGGAGCTATTATAATTTTAGGATTCTATTTTTATGGAATAGATTCAAAATCTATAGAGTATGAGATTGACTTAGGAGCAAAACATAAAGTTGGAAAGTATATTGTAAAAATAGGAAAATATATATTCGTGCCTGGAGTTTTAATAATTCTGATATTAGGAGTTTTATACGGAGGTATAGGATAAGAAAAAAATCCCAAGAGTTTAGATACTCTTGGGATTTTTATAAAACTTATCTCGATATATTTTAATAAATATAGCTGCTTCAACAGTCCATTGAAGTGATGTAATCCACCAGAAATATGTTACAGGCATTCTTTTTAGATAGATAAAATAATACATTAAAGGTAATCTTATACACCAGTTGCAAAATAGAACTATTCTAAATGGAGTTTTAGTATCTCCCATTCCTTTAAGAGAACCTGAAAGAACCATATCAATAGCTGTTGGAATCTGTTGAATAGATCCAATCATAAGACAGGCAGCACCAAGAGCGATAACCTCAACCTCATCACTTTTTATAAATAATCTTACTAAGTTTTCAGAGAAAAATAGAAAGACTAGAGAGAAAAATCCCATGACAATACAGGCTAAAAGTAAGGATGTATTAGCATATTCTCTGGCACTTTTTAAGTCTTTTTCTCCTATGCTATGCCCAACTAAAGAAACTGCTGAAATAGCAAATCCCCAACCTGGCATAAAAGAGATACTTTCAATGGTTACAGAGATTTGATTAGCAGAAAAAGCCAAACTTCCAAGTTTCATAACCATCATAACACTTAAAAGTCTTACAATACTAAAAGCTCCCTCTTGTAGTCCAGATGGAATAGCTAAATCAACAAGTTCTTTTAAGTAATTAAAGTTAACTTTACCTTTTAAAGATATTTTAAATGGTAGTTTTTTAAGTTGACTTAAAATAAATAAAAATGCACAAATGTTTCCAATTGTAGTAGCAATGGCAGCTCCTTCAACTCCTAGTTCAGGAAAGCCAAATTTTCCAAATATAAGTGTATAATCTAGAGAAAGATTCACAATGTTTAAAATAGCAGCTCCATAAAGAGGAGTTTTAGTATTTTTACATCCACGGAAAACACCGTTTAAAAGATTAGTAACCATATTGAAGAAAAGTCCAATAGAACAGATTCTCATATATTTATAACCTAAAGTTAATACATCTCCTTTAGCTCCTGCTAAACTTAATATATTTTTTGAAAAAATAAAAAATATTAAAAAGACAAGAATAGCAATAACTCCACCAATTTTAACTCCTAAATCAGCCATATCTTCAGCTTTTTTATGTTCTCTAGCTCCAAGACAACGAGCTACGATAGATGTTATAGATATAGATAGTCCCATAGCAATTAAGATGTTAATAAAAGTATACATAATTTCAGAACTAAAACCAACAGCAGAAACAGAGATTTGTCCGCCATACTTTCCGACCATAAGTGTATCAAAAACCCAGATTAACATATAGAGTATCATTTCACCAACAGCGGGAATAGCTAATTTTATAATCTCTTTTGACCGATTTAAAAATGCACTTTTAATCATAAAAATTTCACTCCCCTTAACTTATATAAAGTTCCTAGATTCTATCATAAAGGTTATGTAAAAGTCAAAAATTTGCAAAACAGACAAAAATTGAGTATAATATATTAATTACAAAAATAACAAATACAAAAAGACAGGAGATGATTATGGGGAAAAGATTAATAAAGCTGTTTACCTTTTTCATACTTGCCTTTAGTTTTATAACATCAGAGGTTCATGCATTAAGTTTTACTAAACCAAAGGTCGTAGAAAAAATTGAAGTGGATGAGGAGATTTTAAATCAGAAAAAAGAATATATAAAAAGTACTAAAATAACTGATTTCTATTCAAGTTGGCGTGGGACTAGATATCGTTATGGAGGAACAACAAAAAAGGGAGTTGATTGCTCAGCACTTATGCAACATCTTTATAAAGAGCAATTTGATGTGGAGCTGCCTAGAACAACACTTACTCAGGTTCAAATTGGAGAGCAAGTTGTTGGAAATAGAGAAAATTGGAAAGTAGGAGATCTTATTTTCTTTAAAATGAATAGTAGAATAAAACACGTAGGTGTATATATAGGAAATAATAAGTTTGTTCATGCAGGAAGAACTACAGGAGTTACAATATCTGAGTATGATAGCTACTGGGCTAAAAGATTCTGGCAAACAAGAAGAGTAATATAGCAAAAAGCTGAGTTTATTTTAGAACTCAGCTTTTTAATTTAATTAGCATTATTAATGCACAATCCATCATATGCAACAGAGATATTAAAATTTAAAGATTTCATAAGCTTCTCAATCTCTTCATGAGTTTTTTTAGGATCATGACCAAAGTGTGTAACAGTTATTGGAGTTTTAGAATCGATACAGTTAAAATCTTTCAATCTGTTCAAAACCATATTTAGTGTAAAAATATCAAGATGGTCTGAGTTATCCTTTTGAAAATCTAAAAAAGTACATTCAATAAGAATATCATCAAATTTAAAGTTTTTCAAAAATTCAAATGTCTTTAAAGAGTAGATACCAGTATCAGAAGCATGTAGTCTAGTAAAATTTTCATGTTTTATTATAAAGTTTGTACCATGCTCACCACTGTTTAAACCTGTATGTTTAGCTTCAATAGGTATAATTTCAAAATCTTCAATAGTAAAAGGAGTATAGTAGCTCATAGGAATTATATTGAGATGACCTATTTTTTCTTGAAGATTTTTTTGGTGCTTAGGTTTTATTGCTATTTTAATCTGCTCTTTTAGCCACATTTCAGATGAACTATTAACATATATATTCATAGGATTTTTAATTTTTATAAGCTCTTGTATATCCAAATGATCATTGTGAGTATGAGATAGAAGAACACCTTTGATTTTACTAAAATCTATACTATTTTCTAAAATTTGAGTTCTAATATCAGGTGAAAAGTCTAATAGTATTTTATCCCCCAATAAAAAAGTTGACCTTTTACGAATATTTTTCCCTTTAAGTTCTCTTAAAGAGTTACAATACTCACATGAACAAAATACATCAGGAAGTCCATTTGCAGACCCTGTTCCTAAAAAAATAGTTTTCATTTTTAACCTCTCTCTGTATAAGTTTTTAGTAGTGAACCTAACCGCTCTACAGAAACTGATATAATCATTAAAACAATTAAAGCAGTTCCAGCAGCGTTAAAATCATAAGACTTTATAAATTTTGAGATTATGTAACCTATTCCCCCAGCACCAACAACTCCTATAATAGATGATTGTGCCATATTAGATTCAAATCTCAGTGCAGTCCATCCAGTAATAACTCTTTTTATATTTGGAAGTATTGCAGCTTTCATAATATTTAACCAAGATGCACCAGTAGCTTTAATGGCTAAAATACTTTCCTCTCCTAAATCCTCAATAGATTGAAAGTAAGCCTTAGTGAGATAAGCCACTGTATGAACAGAAAGTCCTAGAATTCCTGAAAAAGGTCCAAGGCCAACAGATGAAACAAATATAACAGCCCAGATTAAAGAGGGTACTGCTCTAATAAAAGATATATATGACTTTATAGCTAAAGATAGTGGTTTCCAAGGTGCTGTATTAGAAGCTGTTAAAAAAGCTAGGGGAACAGAGAAAACAACTCCTACTAAGGTAGCCATAAAAGCTATTTCAAAAGATTCCCAAACAGCAATTAAAACAAACTTAAAAACAGAGGCGTCTGGTTTTCCAAACTCCAAAAGAATATTTCCTAATTTATTTAATCCTCTTGCAACTCTTCCAAAATCTAAGTTTAACTTAAAAAAAGATAGAAGGAATAAAATTGAGATTCCCAACATAATTTTATTTAAAAATTTATCATTTTTATGATCTTTTATTTTTATTTTTCCAAAATAGTTTTTCTTCATTTAAATAATCCTCTTTCTTAAAATATTAGAGATGATTTCAGTTACAATAGCACAAACTACAATTAAAAGAATCCCCATAGCAGCAGTGTTGTATTTCATTAAACTTAAGTTATTACTTATATACATACCGATTCCTCCAGCACCAACTAAACCTATTACAGCTGAAGAACGAATGTTACTCTCTAAAGAGTAGATAGTCCAAGAGATAAATCCAGGAATAGCTTGAGGAATAGCTCCAAATCTTATAACTTGAAGATGAGACATTCCAGTAGCTTTTAAAGAACTTAGTAGCTCTAAATCAACTTCATCTATAGTTTCATAATAAAAACGAGTCATGTCTCCAATGTTTCCAACAGTTAAAGCTATAATTCCAGTTGTTATACCAACACCAAAAGCGGGGACAAACATAAGCGCCCAGATTATATTGGGAATATTTCTTAAAACTGTGGCAAAACTTTTAACAAAATTTCTAATTGGTTTAAAATGCATAGTTTTTTCTGAACATAGAAAACCTAGAAAAAATGAGATAGCAGAGGAAAAAATTAATGAAACTATAGCTACACAAAATGTATCAAGTAGAGGTGTCATATAGTTATTATAACTTTTCCAATTTACAGGTAACATCTCCTCAGTTATAAATGAAACTGCAGATGGAAGTTCAACTAAGAAAGATAAAAAAGAAAAATCCAACCTATAAGCTATAAAAAGATAGATAATAGAGATAATTCCTAAAGTAAAGATATCATTTTTATTAAACATTTTTACCGTATATTTCATTGATAATCTCCTCTGTTAAATTTTCAGGAGTATTGTCAAATACTATAACTCCATTTTTCATTCCAATAATTCTAGTGGCGTAGTTTTTAGCAAACTCAACTTGATGAAGATTTACAATACAAGTTATATTATCTTCAAGACATATATTTTTTAATGTTTCCATAACAATTTCAGAAGATTTTGGATCTAAACTTGCAATTGGTTCGTCAGCTAAAATTAGTTTTGGGTTTTGTGCAAGAGCTCTAGAGATTCCAACTCTTTGCTTTTGTCCTCCACTTAGTTCAGAAGCTTTTTTATAACAGTGTTCTTCAAGTCCTAGTCTTTTAAGAATATTTAAAGCTTTTGTTTTATCATTTTCAGAATAAAGTTCAAAGAATCCTTTAAAATCAGACATATATCCAAGTCTTCCATGAAGAACATTTTGAACAACAGATAGCCTTTCGATAAGATTATAATGTTGGAAAATCATTCCAATCTCTCTTCTCACTTTTCTTAGTTTTCCACCAGAAACTTTACAAATATCCTCTCCGTTAAAGATAACACTTCCGCTACTAAGTGGATTCATAGCATTAATAGATCTTAAAAGTGTAGATTTACCAGCTCCAGAAGAACCTATAATAGCTACAAACTCCCCTTTTTTTATAGATAAGTTTATATTGTTAAGAGCTAAAAAGCTATTGTTATAGCTTTTAACTCCATCTTTTATAGTTATAATATTATTCATAAATACCCCCTAAAATTAATCCTCTTTTATCTCTGTTAGATTAAGATTTTTCATAACTTGTCCAATTATTTTAAAGTTTTCTTTTGTAACTTTAATGTGTTGCTCTCCATTTTTCTTTCCGTAAAAATTTTCCATGAAGAACTTATCATTGTAGTTTAAGAAAAAGTTTTGTAGCTTTTCTTTTAAATCTTGTGGCATACTTTCTTGTACTAACCAAAGATTATCTGGAATAACTGAGCTCTTGTATATAATTTTGTGGTTGTCCTCTGTAAAAAACTTTCTATTTTTTACATATGAGTTAGATGATATAACTCCAATATCTGCATCTTTATCTAAAAGAGCTCTAACAGTATTTGTTGTAGAACCAGTTTCGTAAGGCTTAAACTTAATAGTAAAGTCATTAGAATCTTTAATTATTCCACTTGTAATAAGATCATTTACAGGCCACAAATATGTAGAGCCTGAAGATTGTTTTGTATAAGCAAAAGTGTAAGGATTCTTTGGATTTATCAAATCTTTTTCACTGAACTCATTTATATTTGTATCTGGTCTAGTTAAAAAATATGAAAACTTTCCCCAATTTTCTAATTTTCCATCTTTAGCAAAAGAAACTAAAGGTTCAATTTGAGATTTAGTAGCAGCCATAAAATATGGCATAGCTCCTGTATAAGCTACATCAGTTCTATTTTTTTTAGCTTTTAAAGATTCAGTTAAAGCCATATCAGATGATGGTTCGAACCATTCAACTTTCATCCCAACGGCATTTTCAAGATCTTTTAAAAATTTATCTTTAGCTACAACTTTAGATTCTAAATCCTCATCAATTCCAAAGGCGATAACAAGTTTTTTCTCTTTTATTTCCTCTTTACCACACCCAGTTATAAAAAGTCCAGCACCAAGTAAACCCAATGTAAATAATCTATTAAAAGTTTTCAAATCTATACCCTCCCAAATTTTATTTTAATTTATTAGTGTAAAAGTTTTTAACGTCGTCCCACTTATAATATGGTTTCATAGAAGTTGCTATTGGTAACTCAGCATCCTTTTCATTATGTAAAATTTTAACTAAGATATCATTTTTATCATTTTTATAAAATATCCACTGAATATTTGTAGACATTCCCGAGATATCTCTTCCTAACCATTTATCATAAACCTTTTCAAAACTATCTTCTTTTTCTGAGTAACCATTGATATCTAGTAAAGTTATAAATGGAATAGTAGTTTCAGCATGGGCAAATCTTAAATTAGCTGAAGTGTTTTGATTTTTTATAGCTTCATCACTTGTAACTATAAAGTTTTCTAAAAGAGGTAAAGCTATGTTAGTAGCAATATCTTCACCATTTTTTCCAGGTCCCTTTTCATAGAAATCACTTAGATTATCAACCTCTTCATACCACTTTAGTTGCTCTTCACTAAAGTATTTTCCAAAACCTAAGTCTTTTCCAATACTAGCTTGAATGATATATAAATCATAAAGATTTCTAACAGCATCAGTTGGATTTTTTAAAACTGTTTTACCTTTACTATCTTTTAATTTGAACTCACCATCTTCTAACTTTTTAATAAACTCTTTAGAGAAAAGTTGATTTAAAACTTCATTGTTAAAGTTTTTACTTTTAGAGTATGTATCTAACTCTTTTTTCCAAGAACCATTTTCAGAAAACTCCTCATACTCTGGAGAGAGATCAAAGAATCTTAAAAGTATATCTTTTTTATTGTTTGTTGAAACTTTAAAGTTTATATTTGGAGTATATTGTCCAAGTTCTTCTAAAAAAGCGTCTCTACTCTGCTGAGCTCTTTCAACATAAGTTGATGAAGCTATAATATCTTTTCCAAAAATCTCTTTATTGTTCTCATAGAATCTTTTAGCAATCTCTTTTTGCTCTTTAACACCAACCTCAGTTAAAAGACCATAGTTTCCTTTTTCAATCTCCATAAGTTGTGCTATAGAGTTTTTTAACTTTAATCCCTCAGGAGTAATAGCGTTTTCTTTTTCTGCAATAGATAATAACTCGTATAAAGATACATCATACTTAGGTGAAGATAGATGTCTAGAACCATGTCTTCCTAAATGATTTACAAAGAATGGTTTATACCCATTAGGTGTAGGAGCAGTAGAAATCTCTTTAACACTGTATGGTTGTTTAGTACCTAAGTAGTTAAAATCTGCTGAAAAAATTGAAGCACTTAAAGTTGTAAAAATTGCTAAAAATTTAATGGTATTCACTTTAAAAAATCCTCCCTGTGAAAAATATTTATCAGACTCATTATAAACTAGTTGTGTTAAACAAAAATTAAAATAAAGTAAAAGAAATGTTATTTTATATACAGAAAAATAAAAAAACACAAAGGTTTTTATAAAACCTCTGTGTTTTCTATGTTAAATCTATTTATTTGTTTTTCTAGCTATCTTAGGGAAGATAAGTCCAAGTCCAACTAGAACAATTGGTGTTAAAATGTTAAGAGTAATTTGGAAGAACCACTCAGAACTAAATGTTTCAATGTTTTTAGGGAAGATACCCATTAAACATGCAAATGCTGTAAAGGCAAAACACCAGATTCCAATAGCTGTTGCAATCTTATCATTTTTAACAAACTTAAATCCTGAACTATCACTTAAAGCTTTGTTCTTAATTAATCCTCTAAGTCCAATGTATGCTAAGAATACCCATAAGTATCTAAGTGGCATAACAATTGAGTTTAAATCAAGAAGCCAGTTATAAAGGTTATTCATATCTCCAATACCAAGTGCTGGAATTATAATTAGGATTCCAACAAGTACAGCAGTTAATTTATATCCATTAATAGGTGCTCCATTTTCATTACATTTTGTAAATGCAGCTGGTATAAAGTTCTTATCTCCTTCTCCAATTAATATTTTAAGTGGAGCATCAATAGAGAACATAAGTGCTGATATTTGAGATAGAGTATTAGCCACAGCATATAAAACCATAAGTGCGTTTCCAACACCATAGTACTCGCCTAAAAGTTTAAATGCATAGTATTGACCATTCATTTTTAAGTCAGCAGGGATATTTCCACTGTTAAACATGATTCCCATAGCAAATGAACCAAGTAGAGCTGACATACCAACCATAGCAGCAAGTGCTAACATTCCCTTAGGGAAGTTTGTGTGAGGATTTTCAACGTCTTTAACGTATGGAGAGATTTTCTCGCATCCACCAACAGCAAATACCAACATAGATATAGTAGTAAAGTATGTAAAGTCAAACTTTGGCATAAATGTCGAAAGTGACCAATCAGTTGTAGCAGGGTTTATGCTCATAAGAGATGGTGCAGCAACTGTTAATAAAATATATAAAATACCCATGAAGAACATAGATGTTCCAGCAAGAGCTCCAATTCTTTTTAAAGAGTTCATACCTTTAGAAGATAACCAAAGGAAAAGTAGGAAAATCCCTAAAACAATACTCTGTAAAAGTAAAGGATTGAAAGTTTTTATCATGTCTCCATTTTGGAAGAAAACCCAACTTAAAGCAACTAATGCACTTTGAGGTTTTTGTGCTAAATAAGGGATGTGAACAACCCAATATGTCCAACCAGCAAGATACGCTATCATAGGTCCGTAAGTTGAACCAACCCAACTTGAAACTCCTCCAGCTTTGTGATCAAAGACAGATCCCATCTCTCCAACCATAAGTGCATATGGTAAAAAGTAAAGAGAAAGAATTAATACCCAAGAAACTACAACTGTTAAACCTTGGTTTGCGTAGTTATTAACAACGTTACCAAATCCCCAAACAATTGTGAATCCCATCATGGCTAGCATACGCCAGTTTAATTTTTTTGATTCCATAAATCTAGTACTCCTTTTTTGTTAAATATTTCACTTTAATATGTACAATTGTACATTGAATTATACAATAAATCAAATATTTTTTTCTAATATGGTATAATGAAAAGTAATTTTCAAAATCAAAACTATTAATTTCTTTCAAAAAAATATGAAAAAGATTATGAATTGAACAAAAATGTTTTTATATGTACAATTTGTGATATAAAAAAAGTTTTAAGGGGAGTGTGTCAAATGACTACCAAAAATAGAATAAGTGCATGGGAGTTTTTCCAGAGCTTAGGAAAAACATTTATGTTGCCAGTAGCTTTACTAGCAGCAATGGGAATTTTACTTGGAATAGGTGCTGCCTTTACAGGTGGAACAACAATAGAGATGTTTCCATTTTTAGGAAATAGTTTCTTACAAGGTATATTTAACTTTATGATAAAGATAAGTTTAGTTGCCTTTTCATTTTTACCACTTATGTTTGCTGTAGCAATTCCACTGGGAATGGCTAGAGAGAATAAAGAGATTGCAGCTTTTGCAGGACTTATGGGTTATATTGCAATGCAACTTGGAACAAACTTTTACTTAAATGAAACAGGACTTTTAAAAGTTGTAGATACAAAGATGGTAATGGGAATTCAAAGTATTGATACAGGGGCATTAGGAGCATTAATCTGTGGAGTTATAGTTTTCTTTATCCACGAGAAGTTCCAAAATGTTGAGTTACCAGATGCTTTCTCATTCTTTGGAGGAACAAGATTTGTAGCTATTGCAACAGTTTTAATAATGTCAGTAGTAGGACTTGCAGTACCAATGGTATGGCCTTTCTTTGCAGCTGGAATAAATAAAGTTGGAGCGGCGATTCATGGAGCTGGACCATTTGGACCATTCCTATTTGGAGCTGGAGAGAGATTACTTCTTCCATTTGGACTTCACCATATCTTAGTTGCAACAATAAGATTCACTGAAGCTGGAGGAACTTATGTAACTGCAGCTGGAGAAACAATTCACGGAGCGTTAAATATATTTTATAATCAGTTTGCACAAGGAGCAGAGTTTGTATCTCCAGAAGCAACAAAGTTCTTATCTCAAGGTAAGATGCCAACATTTATGTTTGGACTTGCAGGAGCAGCTTTAGCAATATATAAATCAGCATACTTAGAGAATAGAAAAAAGATCAAAGGACTTCTAATATCAGCAGTTGTAGCATCAGCAGTTGGTGGAATAACTGAGCCAATCGAATTTATATTCCTATTTATAGCACCAGTTCTTTATGTGTTCCACGCAATTATGACTGGACTTGGATTTATGGTAATGGGACTTTTAAAAGTAGTTATTGGAAATACTGATGGAAACATAATAGACTTCCTAGTATTTGGAGTGTTCCAAGGATTCTGGACAAAATGGTTCTACGTAATTCCAGTTGGAATTGTATGGTTTCTGATTTACTACTTCGTATTTAAATGGTATATTGTAAAATATGATATCCCAACTCCAGGAAGAGATAACTCAGCTCAAGCAAAAGAAGCTGTTGATAGTGGAGATATTGCTGGATATACAGCTAAAGTTATGTTAGAAGCTTTAGGTGGAAAAGAGAACATTGTAAGTTTAGATAACTGTATAACAAGACTTAGACTTGTAGTTAAAGATGCAAATAAGATAGATGTAGAAGCTGTTAAAGCAGCAGGTGCAGTAAATGTAGTAAAACTAAATGATACAAATGTACAAGTTATAATTGGACCAAAAGTTCAAGTATTAAAGAAACAGTTACAAAAGTTAATGTAATAAAATTCGGGGGGAAACAATCCCCCCTTTTATTTAGAAGATTTTAGGAGGATGTATGAATTTTGATGAAATTATAAATAGAAAAGGAACTTACTGTACTCAGTGGGATTATATAGAGGATAGATTTGGACCTGGAACAAAGGATTTAACTCCGTTTTCTATCTCTGATACAGATTTCAAATGTCCTCAAGAGATTTTAGATGCAATAGTAGAAAGAACAGCTCATGGAATTTTTGGATACTCTCGTTGGAATCATGAAGATTATAAAAGTGCTATAAAAAATTGGTATAAAACAAGATACTCTACAGATATAAATAGTGATTGGGTTGTGTACTCACCAAATGTAATCTATAGTATATCTACTCTATTAGAGGAGTTAATTGGAAAAGATGGAAAAGTGATGACTCACACTCCAAGATATGATGGATTTACAAAAATCTTAAAACCTTATGACCTTTTTGAGGTAACTTTAAAAGAGGATGATAATGGAGAGTTTCATACAGATTTTTCTGTAATAGAAGATGGATTTAAAAGTGGAGTTAAGGCATTTTTACTTTGTAATCCTGAAAACCCAGTTGGAAAAGTTTGGAAATATGAGGAGTTAAAAAAGCTTATAGAACTGTGTGAAAAGTATGATGTAGTTTTAATCTCAGATGATATTCATATGGATATAGCTAGAAGAGAGGTAACTCCAGTATTAAAAATAGATACGAAAAGATGTTTAATTGTAAGTTCAGCATCAAAAACTTTTAATACCCCAGCTCTTGGAGGATCATATGCAATAATTCCACAAGATGATATTAGAGAAAAGTTTGTAACACATTTAAAAGAGGTAGATTCACTATCATCTCCAACAATTTTTGGAGTACTATCAACAATGGTTGCATATAATAGCTGTGGGTATTGGGTGGATGAGTTAAATAGTTATTTGACTAAAAACTGTGAGTATGTGGAAAAAGAGTTAAATGGATTATATGGAATTAGAGCTAATGTTCCAGAGGGAACATATCTTATGTGGATAGATTTAAAAGATTGTAACATAGATATGGATAGATTTAAAAAGTCACTTATTGAGGATGGAAAAGTGGCAATTATGTCTGGAGAAGCTTATGGAGATAAAGATAGAATCCGTTTAAATGTAGGGTGTCCATTATCAAAAGTTAAAATAGCAGTTGAAGGTATTAAAAGAGCTATTGAAAAAGTGAGATAAGAAAGTTATAATATCTTAGGTGATGAAATGAGTTTAAAAAGAAAAGAGTTAGAAGTTTTAAAGCTAGTAAATGCTGGAAAAACAGTGGATGAGATTCTTTTTCAAATAGCAACAAGTGAAAGAAATCTAAGATATATAATTGATAATCTAAATTTTTATCTTAAAAAAATATTGGATAAAAAAATAGAAAAGGATAGAAAAAAATTGTTAATTCATTTGAGTGACAGTGAGTTAGGCAGATTTTATAAAGAGGTTTATAAAAGTTACTATACATTAGAGCAAGAGGAAAGGACAGAGTTTATACTTATGACCTTTCTTTTTGTAAAAGATGTGAGACTTAGTTATATAGAGGAAAAGTTAGAGATAACAAGAGCTACTCTAAAAAAGGATATAGATGTTTTAAATGAGAGTTTAAAAAAATATAGTTTAAAGTTAGAGGCTCAGAAGAATAGATTTTCTATAGTTGGAAATGAAAAAAAGTTAAGACATTTAAAAGCTTTAAAGTATTTGGAGTGTTCTAATATGAGTATGACTCCTTTAGATGTAGATTATATTTTTCAAAATGTAGATGAAAATATGTTAAAAGAGCTAGAGGCAGTTATTTTAGATATTGGGAAAAAGTTTTCGGTGGAGTTTAAAGAGGACTTTGTAAAACTAATGAAGATATTTTTGTATGTTTCTTTTGAAAGAGTTAAAGAGGGACATATTATAGATAGAAAAGCTAATTATAAATTTTTAGTTAACACTGCTCATTATGAGATAGCAAGAGATAGTTTAGAAAAATATCTAGATAAAGAGTTAAGTTATGAGTTAGTACATATAACAGAATACTTTATTAGTGGTGGAGTAACTGAGAATATAGAGGAGCTAAAAGAGAGTATTGAAAAATATTTAGATGGTTTGATTTTAGCTTTGGAAAAAAATCTTAACAGTTCTTTAGATTATACAGAACTAAAATCTAAACTTATGGGGTATTTAATACCAGCTATATATAGACTAAGAAATAACTTTAGTATAAAAGAGTTTGGAGAGAGAGATACAATTTTTACTTTAGTGGAAAAATACTCTAAGGATGAAAGTTATCTGCCTGAAAGATTAACTGAAAATGAGGTTTTTCATATAGCTAAAGAGATTAAAATCTATATGGAAAATGAGAAAAATAGAGTTATAAGTTTAAAAACTCTTTTAGAGATTGTAGATAGGAACAGTGAGGTAGTAAATAGAGAAAAGTTAATAGAGGATTTAATGGCACACTACGGTAAATTAATAAAAATAGACATTTAAAAGATGGAGGTTTTTATGAAAAAAACTGTGGCTCTACAAATTATATGGATTTTTTTAATATCTGTTACATCAATAATAGCCTTTCCTGGAGAAAACTACAAAGAACCTAGTTCTGTAAAATCCTTTTTTCCAGAGATGTCTCCAATGGTTTCTACTCCAGCTACTTTAAAAGGTAGAGATGAGTTTACAACTCAAAAAGAGATGTTAGATTATTTAGGAGCTATCCATACACAAAATATTCATACAGTTGTAGATTTACTAGGGCCTACAGTAAAAGGAAACTATCTTCCAATTGTTATGTTTTCTAAAGAAAAAAAAGATAAGCCCACAGTTTTATTAATAGCTCAACAACATGGTGATGAACCTATGGGATGTGATGTTCTTTTAGGAACTGTAAAAAGAATAGCTCATGGAGATTTAAACTATCTTTTAGAAAATATAAATATAGTTGTAATGCCAAGAGTTAATCCTGATGGAGCTAAAAATTTTACAAGAACTTCTAGTAGAAAGTTTGATATAAATGATGACCATGTGGATTTAGAAACAGTTGAAGCAAATATAATAAGAGATGTATATGAAAAGATTCAACCTGAAGTTTTTATAGATATACATGAGTATATTGCTGATAAAAAATCATATTCTGGAATAATAGAGGATGGAGCACTTCCATATTATGATATTTTAGGATTAAACACAACAAATATAAACTACCCTCAAGAGTTAAAAAGCTATTCTAAAAACACTTTAGAAAAAGTAAAAATGGGGTTAGAAAAAAATAGAATGTCATTTGATTACTACTATAATCCTTTTGTAAAACCTAGAAATGGAAAACCAATGATTCTATATGAAGCAACTTCATCTATAAAAACAGCTAGAAATTTTTATGGAGTAAAGGGTAGCTTAAGTTATCTTTTAGAGTTAAGAGGAAGAGGAATTGGTTTTGAAAATATAAACAGAAGATTAAATAGTGGGTTAATTGGAGTGGAAATTATTTTAAAAGATTTCTATGAAAATAGTGAAAAAATAAAAAATATGGTAAAAAAGAATAGAGATATTTTAAAATCTCTGAAAAAAGAATCTCAAGAGTTAAAAGAGGAAAGTAAAAGTTATCCTCTTATAAATATAAAAAAAGGGACTCTAGAAGAAATCCCTATAATATATATAAAAAACTGATTAAATTGGAAGTGTAAGATATTTAACTTCTAAATTACCAAGTGAGTTTTTAAGAGCCCCTTCAAAAACTCCAACACATTGAATGTCATTAAGTTCAATAAAATCACTAAATAGATTTACATTTATAAAGTTAGTTATAGTTATATTGTTATCAACTTCTATCTTATCTTTTAATTGCTCTAAAAGATATTTAGGAATTGAACTATATACTATAACTATTTTTTTTTCGTCCTCTTTTTTATTTGTAGAGTTAACATAAAGATATAGTGACACCACGTCTGTAAAAGACATGTTCCAATAAATTTTTCGTAACTCTTTAAAAAGCTTTATACACTTTTCCACTGTTAAACTATCTAAATTTAGATTCAAAAAAGACATTTCGAAAATAGGTAGATAATGTTTTTGCTTACTACAAAAAGATGTTCTAGATAAAAATCTATCTACAAATATATCTCTTTTTAAACTCAAGTTTAAACTGTTTTTAAAAATTTTTTTAAAAGTAATAAAATGATCTTTTATAAAAGGTGTTTCTTCTGGAAAAAGGCCTTTACTGATTTTTAAGATATTTATAAGAAAGCGAATATCTTCAAAAGAGATTTCTCCTAAAAGAGAGTTTTGGAAAAAATCAAAAATATTATTTAATGATTTAGTATTAAATATATTTCCAAAATATGTTTTAAAATCATCTAAGGTATTAAGATTATTTTTTATTTGATTTTCAAAAGTAGTATCGTCGTCTAAGAATTTGAAACTTATATAGAAACTTTTTAAAAGCTCCCTATTGTAAAAAAATGAATCGCAATTGGCAATAGATATGAACTTTTCTATTTGTTTTTGTAAAATGTCATCTATCTCAGAATCGTGAAAAATATGTGAAAAAGATTGGTCAAAAATATCTGGAAGATAGCTATCTTCAACTAAATATTTGTATATATAAGTGCAAAGAGCACGTTTTATATCTATAAAATTCCCTTCTAAAAAAACACCTTTTCCTGGAATACTTATAATATCTAAAGAGTAAATTTCAATGTTTTTTTTAACAGCTATAAGATCATCATTTAGTGTTCTTCTAGAAACTCCGAGAATACTAGATAAAGCATGTAGATTTAAAGAGCTTTTTAAAAGTAGATGAAGAGTGAGAAAAAATATTCTATCGTCTTTTGAAATAATTTGTTCTTTTTTTAAATAAAGAGAACAGCTATTTTGACTTAAAATTGACTTAATTATATCATCTGTTTTTGTGGAGCTTTTTCTATTGGGAACTATCTTTTGTATCTCCTTCAGATAAGAGCATATATTAGCTCTATTCATATCTAAAAAAAGTTCGCAGAATTCTAAATTTTCCCCCTTGGTAAACTCTAATAACTTAAATAGTCTTAAATGTTTTGTATTGATACTGAGTGTCATAAAATCATCCCCTTTTTGCAATTGTTACAAACCCAAGGCTATTATAACGGTTTTTTATTCGAAAGTCAAACGCTTTGGAAGATTTTTTAAAAAAAATGGCTATGTCACAACAAACAGTTGATAAATAGCCATTTTTATAGGGGAGTATCAGA